>Ga0256407_10004252_pt1 | contig 24194 bp, 23 predicted proteins | sample RumenRJG_04DNA_FD_193489 | JGI IMG/M metagenome (GOLD analysis project Ga0256407, IMG submission 193489) | Bovine rumen microbial communities from Lethbridge, Alberta, Canada - RJG_04 | ecosystem: Host-associated > Mammals > Digestive system > Stomach > Rumen | place: Canada: Alberta... | reverse complement strand
TTCATTGGACGGTATTTAAGAAAATACCATGCTCCGTTAACTGCCGCAAAAAGCACGATACAGATGCACATAACGACTGACATAACCTTTGTTAAACGGCTTCTTTTTAGCTTCTTGCCGACCTTTTTAAAGGTCTCAGCTTCAGTTGGAGCAGATTTGAATTCAGGCTCAGGAACAATTAACGACTCTGACAGACTGCGGCAGCTTTTACAGCTTTGCAGATGCTCATCCACAAGTATCCTTGTCTCCTCGCTGCAAATCGCCTCCTTATATAGTGGAAGCAGGTCAATTACAACATTGCAGGATATTTGATTATTATTCATAGTAGTCCCTCCTTTTCCAGAAGCTCTATAAGCCTCTGTTTGGCGCGGTAGAAGGTCACTCCTGCCCAGTTTCCGCTTTTGCCGAAAACGCTTCCTATATCGGAGAATTTCAGCTCTGCAAATACTCGCAGGGTAAAGACCTCACGGTATGGCTCTTCAAGTTCATGGAGAAGATGATGGATATGCATAGCCATGTATTTGTCAGCAAAGCAGTCTTCAATGCTTTCCTGCAACGTAGGTTCGGGGATAGCTTCAAGTGAACTGTTCTTATTCTCGGCTTTCTTTATATGGTCATAGACGAGATTTTTCGCAATAGTATACAGCCATGTCTTCACAGAACATCCGCCCTTGAAGCTTTCGACTCTAATCATGGCATTCAGCATCGTATCCTGTAAAATGTCTTTTGCAAGCTGCTCATTGTGGCACATTCGCAGAATATAGGCATAGAGGTCCGCACTGTATTTTTCGTAAATCTCATGGAATTCTCTATCCATCATCTCACCTCCTCATATATTTAGACGAACGACATTAAAGTTTATTACAATGTTTCTGAAATATTATTTATAATTCTTCCGAAACATACTCATACAGCTTTCAATTCAGTATGACATCATTTTTGCTGAAACTATATGTCGATTTGCTTTTTTATTTTATCCTATATACTCTGCTATGTCAATAAACGATCATGGAATTTTAGAATTCTTTTTATTTTTCAAGTTAATGAATAAAATGTCACAAAATCGAATTCAGAATCGTTATTATTTACAGGACGTCCGAAAAAGCTAAACAGGAGGTGACGGAAACGGCGACGGCGGTACTCACTGGCGTATCGAATCCAACAGGTCGGAGGGCAGCGTTATCAATAACAGGACTGACGGTAAAAGCTCTACTGCACTGAATATGTCGGCGTTCCGTGTTACTCAGAATGACGTTAATTTCACAATTACAAAGGTTCTCAGCACCGACAACAGCGTTAAGATAAGCGGCGTAAGCAGCATTGACGGCTCAAAGGCGGTCTACGGCGTATATACCGATAAATCTTGTACACATAAGGTTGGCGAGATAACCATAGGAGCTGAGGGAACAGGCTCGATAAAGCTGCCGAATAAGCAGTATTACGTTAAGGAGATATCTGCGCCGAAAGGCTATGACCTTTCCTCCGATGTTGTGGCTCTGAAAGCTAACAGCAGCGTCAACGTTGAGGAAGAAATCACCAGCGGAAAGATAACTGTCAATAAGACTGCCGAGGACGGCGTTGTCGCTGACCGCGAGTTTCGGATATCATGGACTGACGGCGGCAAAAAGCATACCAAGAACGCCAAGACTAATTCAAGCGGCGTTGCTGTTTTTGACGGACTACACGTCTATGATTTCAGCACCAAAGGCGCAGTAAGCTACACAGTTTCCGAGGTCAATACAGACTCGAAATATGTAACACCCAAGTCACAGGATGTAACCCTTATAAGCGGTAACGCTGACCTTACAGTCGGTGTGAAGTTTGAGAACCGCCTCAAGAAGTTCAAGGCAGAAGTAAATAAGACCGACAGTGAGAGCATTACCGCACAGGGAGATGCAACACTGTCAGGCGCGACCTACGGACTTTACCGTGACGGCGAGCGTATAGCTACATATACAACAGACGAAAACGGTCACTTCATTACTGACGAATTCATCTGTGGCAATTACACGCTTCAGGAGCTTACACCTTCACAGGGCTACCAGCTCAACGATACTATTTACAAGGTGGGCGCAGAGCCTCAGAATTACAAAGTTGAAGTGAACCCAATTTCCCTCTGCGTTACCGAGGACGTTATAAAGGGAAGGATCGCTCTCATAAAGCACAGCGATGACGGTACAACAGGTATCGAGACTCCCGAGGCAGGAGCTGAGTTTGAGATATTCCTCAAGAGCGCAGACAGCTTCAATAACGCAAAGGAAACAGAGCGTGACCGCCTTACTACCGATGAAAACGGCTTTGCTCGGACAAAGGAGTTGCCCTACGGCACATATACCGTTCATCAGGTGACAGGTTGGAAAAATACGGAGTTTGTGGAGGACTTCGATGTCATCGTTGACGAAAACGACAAGACATACCAGTATATCCTCAATGATGCAGTTATCTCCGCAAATATACGGATAGCGAAAAAGGATGCTGAAACAGGCAAAATAATCCCTGTTTCCGGCGTTGGCTTCAAGATTTGGAGCGTTGACCGCGGCGAATACGTTTCACAGACTATTAACTATCCCGAAGAAGCTGCTCTCGATACATTCTATACCAATGAAAGCGGTACATTAATGCTCCCGAAAGAGCTTGCCTACGGCGATTATCAGCTTCATGAGGTGAAAGCTCCCACAGGATATTTTCTCGATAACGAGCCTGTGCCTTTTACGGTTGACGGCTCTGAAAAAGTGATAACCGTTGAAAAGTATGATACTCCGCAGAAAGGAAGAATATCTGTTAGCAAGCGCGGTGATATTTTCAAGAGCGTGACTGCCGCAAACGATAAGTATACTCCTGTTTTTGAGGAAAGCGGTCTCAGTGGAGCTGAGTTTGAGGTAAGAGCCGCAGAGGATATCTATACCGCAGATGGCACTCTCAGAGCAAGCAGCGGCGAAGTAGTTGCCGACCTTATCACAGACACAAACGGCTACGCTGTTACAGGAGAGCTTTATCTCGGCAAGTATACAGTCAGCGAGAAGAAAGCTCCTGTGGGCTATGTGCTTAATAACGAAGCTCACCTCATTGAGCTTACTTATGCAGGACAGGAAGTTGCAGTCTCCGAGGCGGTAAACAGCAGTTTTATCAACGATTATCAAGGCGTTGATATCCACCTTGAAAAGTTCATAGAGCATGATGAGCAGTTTGGTGTCGGCGACAAGGACGAGTACAAGAATGTCACATTCGGACTGTTCGCTGCGGAAGATATTACTGCCGCTGACGGAACAGTTATCCCAGAAAATGGCTTGATTTCAACGGTAACTCTCGGTGAGGACATGACTGCACACTTTGAGAAAAAGCTCCCATTTGCACGTTATTATATACAGGAGATCGCAACAGATGAAAGCTATATGCTTAACGACGAGAAATATCTTGTGAATTTCCAGTACATGGGACAGGAGCAGACTACAGTTGACATTGACTGCGGCACCTTTGTGAATAACCTCAAGCGTGGCAGTGTATCGGGTAAAAAGGTCAATGAGAAGAATGAACCTCTCGAAAAGGCTGTATTTGGTCTTTTCTCATCCGATACAAAAGAATTTACTGCTGAAAAAGCATTGCTGACGACCGAGTCCGACAAGGACGGAAAGTTCGGATTTACTGATATTCCCTACGGCAAATATATCGTTAAGGAGATAGCGGCTCCCACAGGATATATCTTATCGGACAAGCAGTATGATGTCAACATTTCTGAGGACGGAGATGTTGTGGAGATAACCGCCGAAAACGTACCAATTACGATAAATAAGACATCTCCTCCGCCTACAGGCGATGCAGGAATAAGTCCGTTGGGACTTGCAATGATAATTGTTGGACTTTGCGGTGTTTTCTATGTGTCATACAGGTACAGAAAAATGACAAAGGAAAATACGATTCATGACGAGTATTCCGATCTTTGTCCCGACTTCGTAGAGGGTGCAGAGAATGAATAAGAAGAACATACTTCGCATAGCGGCGGCTGTTTCAGCCGCCCTCCTCTTAGGAGGCTTTTACTTCTATTTCAAAGACGATATTGCTCAGGAAAAGGCCGATATCGACCTTCTTCCGTTTCGTTCGATAATGGTCTCACAGGGAACTCTTGATGAGATAACAGATGACCTTATGGAGACAACTGCGGCAGATACAGCAGCGGTAAACGTCAGCTATACAACTGCAAATGAAGCTCCTGTTACTGCTTCGGATACTATCCCCGACGAGGTGCGTCAGAGCCTTATGGAGTCGGTGCAGTCGCTGAATGAAACCTATCCCGATGCTATCGGTTGGCTATACATGCCGAATACAAACATATCCTATCCTGTTACTCAGGGCAATGATAATGAGTATTACCTTACTCACGCCTATGACGGCAGCAGCCTTAGTGCGGGCACGATATTCCTCGACTGCCGCTGTATGTTTGGAGTATCGTTAATATTTGATGTTACATTAAGAAGTTTAATATACAGTATAATGACGTTACTTAAGCGTTATCCCCTTTTAGGACAGCCACTGTTTCTCGACTTTCTTTCGCTGAACTTGATGTGTGCTCCAAACAGGTTGAGCAGTTTGGGAGTAACTTAGCACATTTCAATATTCGACTTAGCTTTGTCCATGAATTCCTTTATTCAAGCTTCCTGATTTCGTATATCGATACAGAATCGAGAATTCATTTCCAACAATAAACTCATAAATTTAGCATTGACACTTACTTTGTGATGGAGTATAATAAAAGTTAAATTATAAAAATATATATTTACCCTTCGAGAATTCATGTAAAAGTACTGTATAATAAGTAAGAAAAGTTTAAACTCTGTTTTAAAAAGGAGCTGTCATGGAAAACGGTGCAAGTAGCTACCTCCGTTTCCTTAATGGTGATAAAAACGGTTTTGTTGAACTCGTAACCGATTACAAAGATGGTTTGACATTGTTTGTCAATACCATAATCAAAGATATCCATATTGCTGAAGAAGTTGCAAATGAAGTTTTTCTTAAGCTGTACATAAAAAAGCCAAAGTATAAGAGTAATTATTCTTTCAAGACATGGCTTTATACTATTGGCAAGAATACAGCTATAAACTATATGAAAAAATTCAAACGTATAGATTATTCATCTATTGAAGACTGCTGCTATATTTCAGATGAAAAGGATATAGAATCGGATTACATAAAAGGTGAACAGAACGTTGTTATTCATCAGTCGCTCAGGTCTTTAAAGACTGAATATGCTCAGGTATTGTATCTGATATTTTTTGAGGAATTGTCTAATTCAGAGGCTGCAAAGGTAATGGGCAAGACTCAAAAGCAAATATCAGATCTTATCTACAATGCTAAGAAGGCTTTAAAATCCGAGCTTGAAAGGAGGGATGCAGATGAACAAATATGAAAAATGTGCGACAAGTCTGATGCAGCTTGGCGATAAAATAATCGCTGAGAAGAAACATCGCAAAGCTATTATCATGCGTTCAACAGCGCTCAGTCTTGGAGCGGCGGCTATTATCGGCTTGGGAATATGTGCGAATGCTCTCAAGCCTCCGAAGAAGCCTACTGCTGAGAACTCTGTATACATAACCGAGACTACTGCTGCTGCGTCTGATACTCCTGAGACGAATGCTCCCAGTCCGACCGAACAAGAAAAAACTGACATTAAGCCTGTTCAGACCTCCAAGACCGAGGAGACTAAAGCTTCAACAGTAACAGTTTCAAATGCGATAGTTCGTACTTCGACTGTGGCGTCAGGCTCAAAGGCAGCAGCAACTGTCAGAACCTCTGCATCAGTGCAGACGAGCATAACTAAGACTTCGTCATGCAATACAACAACACTCCGGACTACAGTAAGTAAGACTGAAACTTATCAAACTTCAGTCCAGACAACTGCTGAAAAAACAAGCACGACTGCAAGAACAACTACATGCTTTGGGACTAAAGCGCCTTTAATAACTACTCAAAAAACAATTACTTCAGCCGTGAGCACTACATCTCCTTATATCAGAACTTCTACTGCCGAGATCAGAACTACCACTATACCAATAATTACAAATACTACTACGACTGCTCATTCTTTCAGCTATGAAGATATGCTGACAGAGAATTTCAGAATAATCGAGTTTTCTACAAGAACTGTTCTCGTCAGAAGTAATGAAGATTATTTAGGATCAACCGATCAGGTCGCTGCGTTTCAGCAGGAACTGACGCTTACTCCCAAATACTTTACTGATGTACTGCCTGTAAGAATAACAGCTCAGGTATACGAAATCAGGGATGTCGATTTGGCTTATACCGTTGCTGTAAAATTTCAGGGCTCAGAAAAATATTGGGTATACAATGTTGTAAACGCTCAGATTTAGAGCAGTAAAAGGAGCTTCCTGTAAAAGAATAAAAATCGGAGGTTGCAAAAAAGAACACCTCAGAGTAGAATGTAAATACTGACGAAGCGAAAGTTAGTAAAACAAACTACAGAAAGGTGTTCTAATATGAATTATACACAAAATGAAAAGATTTTGCAAGTAGGAGAAGGAAATTTAATAGTCGGAATAGATGTAGGCAGTAAAAAGCACTATGCAAGAACGTTTGACTGGAGAGGGATTGAGTGCTCCAAGAAAGCTTTTGTATTTACAAATGACGCTGAAGGATTCGCAGGCTTTCTTGAATGGACTTCACAGATGCTGGAGAAAAGTGGAAAAGAAACCGTTATACCGGGCATGGAGCCTACGGGACATTATTGGTTCGATTTAGCTAAGTTTCTTCAGGATAATGGAATGAGACCTGTACTCGTTAATCCGCTTCATGTAAAACGCAGCAAGGAGCTTGATGATCATCTGCCAAGCAAGAATGACAGGAAAGATCCTAAAACTATTGCAAAGCTTGTCATAGAAGGCAGATATACATATCCGTATATGCCGGAAGGTGTATATGCAGACCTGAGAAATGCATCAAATATGCGGTTTCAAGTTGAAGCAGAACTCACACGCAACAAAAATCGCATACAGAAATGGTTTTCGGTATATTTTCCTGAATACAACGAGGTATACGGAAGTTTTGATGCGATAAGCAGCATGATGATAATAAAGCAGGCAGCACTGCCATGTGATATCATAAGTCTTGGTGCAGAAAAGATAAATCAGATATGGCGTGAAGCAAAACTGAAAGCAGTCGGAAAAAAGAGGGCACAGACCCTGGTAGAAGCTGCACAGCGAAGCATAGGCTATACAGAAGGACTTGGAACAGCAAGAATAGAAATATCAATGCTGCTTGACGACTATGAAAAGCTGAAAGTAAGACTTGGACTGATAATGGAACTGATAGAAAAACTGGTCAGTAAAATTCCATATGCCGAAAAATTGATGAATATCAAAGGCATAGGTATGAAGACCGTCTCAGGATTTATCGCAGAAGTCGGAGATATCAGCCGTTTCACAAATGCAAAACAGTTACAGAAGCTTGCAGGACAGGCAATAGTAGAAAACAGTTCAGGCAAGCACAAAGGCAAGTCAAGGATAAGTAAACGAGGTCGGAAGAGACTTCGATATCTGCTGTTTGAAGCCGCATTATCATTGGCAGCAACAAATCCGGAATTCAAGGAACTACACCGATATTACACAAGCAGAGAACAAAATCCTCTGAAAAAAATACAGTCATTGATGGCACTGTCCAACAAGCTGATACGAGTGTTTTATACAATTCTGAAAAATGGTGCAGACTATGATCCGGAGAAATTATTGAACGATATCAGGCGTCCTGAAGGAATGTCCAAAGTGGCATAAGCAGGTGTAAGTCCTAATAAAGCAGAACTTACAGGAAGCGTCCACCAAATGGTGCTGTAACGGAAGCTTAGTTAATACAAGTAAAGAAAGAGCCAGCAGTCAGCAGAAATGGATTCCATGGGGCAGGACCTCGCAAAGGAGCTGCGCTGACGCCCGGTTATGGATAGGCAGGACGAAGGAAGTTGGGACTCCACAGTACGGATGATCCCGTTGGACATAGGAGGTTCGCTGCCGTAACGGAATGGGTTTGCATCAAGGCCTTTGAAAAATATTTTCAGATGACGCCTTGTTTCTTATACCCTGAATCCGCTATATTCCACATTCTATGCGTTGAATTATCCGTAACATAACTCTTATCTCTCGCTTGTATATTTGAAAAGCTGAGATTTCGTGAGTATTTGCGAGATTTTACAAGATATTATGAGGAGGAATCATTATGAAAAAAACACGTATAGCCGCAATAATAGCGTCATTAGCTATCTGCATCAGTGCAGGAACAGTACCATTCAGGGCGGATGCCTTTCAGTACATCAGCGATAATGCACTGCATGAATTTGATTCAAATGAAACAGTTTATGTGCGCATCACTTTTTCGTTCGACCACGCTCTCAGAAATGAAGTCAATGAATCTGCTAAAATTAAGGCTCAGGAGCTGTATGATGAATTTATGGAAGGTGTTGACGTTACAAATTACCAGGAAAAACTCGAAGGTGAGCATTATGGCGTTACAATAACATTTGATCCTGAACATCAGCCTTTAGACCACGAAAAAGCGCTTTACAGCTATCAGGAGTTATTCAAGGCAAGGATACTTGAGTGTACCAGAGATGAAATGTTCAGCGAGCTAAAGAAAAAGCTCGGAGATGAAATGCTTGCTGAATTAGGTGTAACTCCTGATGAAGATACGATATATTCGGGTTGGGGAAATGTAATTTGCAGAATGGATCAAGAGCAGATTGAAAAAGCGAAGCAAAGTGAAAAGTCGGAACAATAACCGTTGAAGATGACTGGACAGGCGATTTTACTGCTTCAAACGGTTCTATCGGACAGTATGTCGGGACTCCGACAAATACATATATCGAGACCAATTCGTTAGTTGTTACATCAGTTGATACTTCGACTACAGTTGTGCCTCAGATATCAAATAATGAAGAGCCCTCGTTCTATTGCCCCGACTGCGGAAGAACAGTACCAATTTCGGAAAGAATAAGTGGTCCACTAAGGTCGATATGCAGAGACTGCTATGAAGCCGGTCATTATATCGGAACAACAGCTCCGATGCGTACCACCAATACAACGACAACTACAACTATAACTACAGTCACTACATCTGATACTGATCTCGCGAATCAGACTCCAACGGATAACAGTACAAGTGTTACTACTCAGGTACTGAATGCAGACATAGTATTCAAAGATGAGAAAATTAACCTCGAAATTGGCAAAGAAAAAGAATTTGAATACACAGTGACAGGCGCAGATGTAGTCAGCTTTTTCACAAACGGTAGATTCAAGGTTGTGAATAACACATACTCAAATGGAAAAGGTGTTGTTACTCTTAAAGCTTCAAGCTTTTCATATGCCAATTCTTTGATATGCACTCTTAGATCAGGTGAAGCCTTCGTGGAAAAGATAATACCTGTTCATATTGCCGAATCTACAACATTCATCTGTCCCAAATGTAAAAGAGAAATGCCAGTTTCAGAGCGGATAGATGGTCCGTATTGGTGGATTTGCAGAGAATGCTATGAAATTCAGCCTATCGGGTCAACCAAACCTCAGGATACTGATATAACAACTACCAGCACTACAACGGTTACAATTGATCCTCGTTCAACAACAGCTCCGAAGGAACTCTGCGAGTCCGGTGATGCAAACCTTGACGGTCAGACAACAGTCGCAGATGCGGCAGCTATACTCCAATATATCGGCAACCGAGACAAGTATCAGCTTACCGATCAGGGAAAGAAAAATGCCGATGTTGACGGTGTTAAGGGAATCACTCCCAACGATGCACTTGCTATTATGAAATGGGATTCATTTGAAAACCGCTAAATCATTCGTCATTTGAATTTATTCTCCATACAAGGCAAACGGCACTCATCAGAGTGCCGTTTGTTTTTCCTATCCGATTTGGCTTACTTGCCTTCTGATAAGTAGATAAAACTTAAGCGTTATCCCCCTTTTAGGACAGCCACTGTTTCTCGACTTTTTTTCGCTGAACTTGATGTGTGCTCCAAACAGGTTGAGCAGTTTTGGAGTAACTTCGCTCATTTCAATATTCGACTTAGCTTTGTCCATGAATTCCTTTATACAAGCTTCCTGATTTCGTATATCAATACAGAATCGAGAATTCGTTCCAAACAATAAACACATGGTTTTTACATTGACACTTACTTTGTGATGAAGTATAATAAAAGTTAAATAATAAAAATATACATTATAACTTAGTATTATTATGCGTTTCCAGCGTCTAATATATAGAAGATAAACGTTTATCTGAAAGGAGTTTCCCTTATGGACAACGGCGCAAGTAGCTACAGCCGTTTCCTTGATGGTGATGATACTGGGATGGTCGAACTTGTCCGCGATTATAAAGACGGACTTCTCTTATACCTAAACAGTTATACCAATGATTTGAATGAGGCGGAAGACTGTGTACAAGATACTTTTATAAAACTTGCAATAAAAATGCCAAAATTCAATGGCAAGAGTTCTTTTAAGACTTGGTTATATTCCATAGGCAGAAATATTGCAGTTAGTCATATCAGAAAGGCTTCAAGAATTAAGAAAACTATAGTAGATGATGCAGGCAATATTACTGCTGAAACTGATATTGAAAAAGATTATCTAATTGAAGAAACTAAAATTACTTTGTACAGGTGTATACGTCGGCTCAAATCTGATTATCAGAAAGTACTTGTTTTAACATATCTTGAAGAATTCAGTAAATCTGAAGTCTGCCATATCATGGATAAGAATCAGAAACAAGTTGATAATTTATTGTATAACGCAAAAAAAGCACTAAGATCAGAACTTGAAAAGGAAGATTTTCATTATGAAAAATTATGAAGATATGGCGAAAGCTGTACTCAAAGCACGCGATGAGTACATAAAGAAAAAAAGAAAACGTATTCTTTTCATAAAAAAGGCTTCTGCTGTTTCTTTCGGAGCAGCAGCTATTATCGGAATAGGCATATTTGCGAATGCTCTCAAGCCGCCGAAGAAACCGACTGCTGAAAATTCAAATATAATTTTTTCGACAACTGAGACAACTATTACTTCAGATATGAATTCTTTGCAAACAACTAATTATTCTGCGAAAACAGCTCAACAATTAACGGTAACAACTTCTATCAAAACTTATAATTTTGGCGAAAGAGAAAAAAAAACTACCAACAGCTCAGAACCACAGCTTACATGCAGAACGTCAGCTGTCATTGATGAACGAATAGAGACTAAATCAACGAATAGCACAAGTATAGTAGCAGAAGATATTAATACTTCAATGGCTGTAACGACATCAAACATAGCTATTGAAACAACTGTTACGACAGGAATCTCAGGTATAAGTCTTGGAGAGGACGATTATTATTTTAAATACCTCGATAATGAATATCGTATTCTTGATACTCCAGTCAATGAAGGCTGTGTAAACTTAAGTACGTTAGCAAACGTATCTGTTTATACTAAAAATGATGATAATACATTTGATGCTAATATTTTTAGTCTGAATGATATTTCGTCTGATTTTGCAATTGCTATTGTAACTGACGACAAATCATATCAGATTTGCCGCAATTATTGGTATACCCCTAATAGCCTTTACAATTTAATAGATGATATCGGATTAAAAAAGTATTGGAAAACTGACAGCGAATACGCCAATAGCTTAACTGCTGTGTTTTCACTTGAGAATGCTGATGTTGATTTGTATGCATCACCTGGAAAAGCTGTATCAAGTTTTCCAGTATACAACATTGATTTCGGAATGAACTACGCAACAATTGAATTGACAGAAAAAGGATACTTAACTTTTAATTTAAGCGGATATACATATGTGTTTAATATTGGACACGAGCAATTGAATAATTATATGAGTTCAATAAAGTGAGGAGGAGATTGAGATGTTTATATAGCTTGTATTATAAGCCGTTTATCGAATAGTGAATAGGAGGATATAATTATGACTGTTAAAAGAATAATTTCTTCGGTTTTCGTAATTGGAATGTTGCTTGCTCCTTTAAGTACATATACATCGTATGCAATTGAAGGAAATGATTTAACGGATACATCATCAACCGAAATTACATTCAACAAGTATTTATCCATGACCGATGCAGAGGTTTTATCAAACTACAATATTAAAGAATTAGCTGAATGTGGTTTCGGTGATGAAGCCATTGAAGACTCAGTAAAATTCGAGAAGTATCTGAATACTCCTCCCGCTTTTTACACAGGCAATAATTATTGTTCGCCTGATTATGGCGCTTATAAGAAATTCATCAAAGGTGAAGCAAAACCCTATCTCACATTCTATGTAAATATGAATACAGCGCTATCAGAAGAAATTTCACCTGATGAATTTGGGTATCCGTCTGAATGGAAAATTGAACCTGTTAACGGCAAATGGGTAGTTGAAATGGCTGACGGTACAAAAATCATCAATCCAATACATGAATACCGTTTATACGTTCCTGTAGAAATTATCTCCGACTTTGAGACATATGTAAGACTCGAAGCTTCCAACAAGCATTTTACAGATATCGAACAAAATAACAATTATGGTATTTATATTTGTGAAGATATAGTCGGACAGTTTAAAAGCTATGGCGCAGGAGAAGCAGTGATTGATGGGACACTCGCGGGCGACGCTAATCTTGACGGCAGGACTTCGGTTGGAGATGCAGTAGCGATCCTCCAGTCCATAGGCAACCGCGACAAATATGAACTCACGGAACAGGGAAAGCTCAATGCAGATGTTGACGGCGTAGAAGGCGTGACGGCTAATGATGCACTTACAATCCAGCAGTGGGATTCACAAGGCAAACTCTAAAGCTTTCATATCATTTGAATAATTCTCCATATAAGGCAAACGGCACTCGATCGAGTGCCGTTTGTTTTGTCCTATTAGATTTGGTTTGTCATTTGTTCCGCTAAGAGCAGCGCACATTAGGCTGCTCTCCTTATTTCCTTGTAAATCTCAAGCGGCGTGTCCAATTCAAGAACACTCATGTTATCATGTTTGTGATAATTTTTCACTCTCATAATATACATCCTTCCATTAAATAAGGTTTTCGATTGCATATGAGAATGAACGTTCTTGTTTAGATAACTATATCTTAGCATACTTTGTTTCATGTGTCAATACCAAATCGAAATTTTGTTCTGTAACGATAATGCTAAAAATAGTTTTTCGTTGACACTTATGCTTTGTTTGGGTATAATTAAAGTTAAATAATAAAAATATATAAACAAGATGAGAGAAATCACATTAATAACCAGTCTAATTAACAGAGAATCAAATTTCTATAGAAGGAGAACTCTTTATGGATAACGGTGCAAGCAGCTACCGCCGTTTCCTTGATGGTGACAAAGAAGGTTTGACTGAGATCGTTCATACATATGCTGACGGACTGATTTTTTACGTAAACAGCTTTGTCCATGATATTCATACTGCCGAGGATATAACAGAAGATGTTTTGGCAAAGCTTATTGCCAAAAAGCCTCATTATTCAGGCAGGAGCAGCTTTAAAACGTGGCTTTATACAATTGCACGTAATCTCACAATGGATTATCTTAGCCGCAATTCTAATTATAAAAGAGCTGATATTTCAGAACTTGAAAAAATTTCAAGCCAGTCTGATATTGAAAAAAGGTATATTAAGAATGAGCAAAAGCGGGAACTTCATAAAATCATGCAGAAGCTAAATCCGGATTATATTCAAGTGTTGTATCTTATATACTTTGAGGGCTTTAATAATGAAGAAGCTGCTCATATTATGAAAAAATCGAAACGGCAAATAGAAAACCTGCTATACAGAGCGAAGCAGGCGCTCAAAAATGAGTTTGACAAGGAGGGGATGACGTATGAGGAGTTATGAAGAACTTGAAGCCAATGCATATAAAAAGGCTGAGCAAATCATTAATGAGTCTAAGCGTAAAAAGAAAATTATGCTGCGTCGTTCTTTTGGATTAACTCTTGGAGCGGCGGCTGTTATCGGCATAGGCATATGCGCGAATGCTCTCAAGCCTCCGAAAAAGCCGACTGTTGAGAACTCAGGCATTATTACAGAAACCACAACAGTCATATCTGTTGAAACAACTGTAAAGACGTCTGCGCAGACTGGAAATGCAACCGCTAATGCTGCTTATACGTCAAAAACAACAGCCACGGGAGTAAATGAAAAAAATAACGCTACTACTTCGGCGGTAGGTACTCCTGCAAAAAAATCAGGCAATGATCTAAACACAACTCAGGCAACAATTACGCTTTCAAAATCGACTTCTGTCCAGTCGGCTACAGCATCATCGGAAATTAATAAGCAGACAGCCTCAGTAAGTAAATCATCAACGTCTTCTGAAAAAGTAACTGGAACAAAAGCAATACAAACTACAGCAGCTTCAAACAGCACATCACCCGCAAGTGTTACAACTACTCTATCATCATCAGAGTGGTTTGGAGTTTACAATGATGATTCAAAGACAACTTATCGTGCTGCATGGAAAGACAATAAAAAAATCTCCGCATCGGAAGATGAACTTGGTGATTATCTCGGTGAACAGGTTCTGCATCTAACGTATTATATGTCACAAAACTATACTGATGAAGTTTGTAAAGTATATACTGTCAAGAATTATTCACCAAGCTATGTTATTGCAATACAAAGCAAGTCGGATGATTCACCTAAAATTTGCTATACAAATGCTGAATTCAAAACTCTCGGCGAGTTAATTGAAGGAACTGACCTTAAAAATTCGCTTGTATTGAAAGAAGCTTACTCAGGCTTTATTGACCCCGGGGAAAGTCCGATAGGTACTCCTGAATTAAAAGATTTCCTTGATATCCTGTCTGATACAAGTCTGAAATCATTACCGGCTTCTGTAATGAACTCTTCTTGCTCATATACAATAAAGGCAGAGATTCCAAAACTTGGCATCAATGGCAGTATAATACTTATTTTGACACCATTAGAACAAGAAAAAGGATATGTCTCATTAAAGATTTTCGGCAACAATTGTACATACAGTGTCGAAAGAGAAAAAATAGAATCTTTTATAAATAAGATCAGTGTTCAAACATGAGTGAACTTAATATCAAATTGAGAAGGATGTGCATTCCTATGAAGCAGATGGATTTGTTAACACGTATTTTGTAAGTAGTTTTATTTAATATAGGAGGTATTGTTATGAAAAAAATGTTATCAGTTATTATGGCATTAGGAGTTATATTTACTTCGTTTATTGCCATTCCGACAAAAAATACTACTGCCAATGGAACTTTCATTGACTCAATCGATTCAGAAATGTATCTTGCTTATGTCGAAAATTTAAACAACAACTGGATATCTTCTCCTGAGCTTATAGATGTTCTTTATGACATTATCAAGCCGGAAAGCTCAATGAACATAAGTCATCTGGATATTAAGAATCTCTGGCTCTCACCTGAGTGCACAGCTAAAAGTTCAAAATTCATTTTTGAGTACAGCCGCACTGATGGTTTCGATATTTATATCAAGCAAAATGAATTTGACATTGAAAGTATCCTCAACGATTTCAGATCACAGCTAGGTTTCAGTAATAAAATTACGGTAAACGCTGAGGAAACATTCGATAAATTATATATAAGGATTAATGGATTGTTCTTAAACGATGATCATGAACTTAATCGTATGATTTCTGAAAAGGCATATGTACTCTTGAATGAAAAATATGAAATAGAAAGTTGTAACATAGGTATAAATAAGCGCCAGTTTCAGGAAGTTGTCATGTATAATAACGTTTATCAGTCTGAAAACGGAAAACCCCAAATTATTGCTCCTGATCTTGTAGATACGAATATGCTCAAGGAAAAATACAATGCTGAATATAATGAGAAGGGACTCGTCATCCTCCCCTCTGATTCTTCCACAAAGGATTTCTGGGAGTGCCTCCAATATTTTACTAAAAACTTTGATGCGAGTGTATTTAAGGAATTCCATGCTTCAAATCAGATCTACGCATCGCAAATTGATTTTGAAAAAATCGATTACGTCAAAGGCGATGCAAATCTCGATGCTCAAAAGACAGTCGCAGATGCCGTAGCGATTCTCCAATTTATCGGAAATAGAGACAAGTATCAGCTTTCCGCACAGGGAGCGTTTAATGCCGATGTTGACGATGAAGAAGGCGTTACAGCTAATGATGCACTTACAATACAGCAGTGGGATTCACAAGGCAAAATCTAAAGCGTTCATCATTTGAATAATTCTCCATATAAGGCAAACGGCACTCATCAGAGTGCCGTTTGTTCTATAAGGGGGCAAGACTTATGAAACGGCATTTTTGTTTATTGCGTTGCACACATTAATGATAATGCCCAAAAGCTTTGCAATCGTAACCATTTTATAGTCATAACGCATTTCACATTCATAGCAATAAGCTGCAACTGCTTCACGAACGCCTGTTGCATATGCAAAACAAATGATTGCAAAGGCAATAGCTTTCATTATGTAATACATAAAAACAACCGCCTTTTTTGAATTAGCTTAATATTGAATAAGCGTTCTTTATATAAGGTTGTTATAGAATTAACAATGAATTTATCCCAAAAGCAATAGATATTTAGTGACATGGAGGTAATAAAATGTCATATATACCATTTACAGAAGAACAAAAGCAGACCGCCAACAGCGTAGAATTAGCCGAATTTCTGCGTATGCGCGGCGAAAAGCTCGAACGTGCAGGACGGGAATACAAGCTCATATATACCGACGGCGGCGGTAAGCATGACAGCATAACCATGTCTGGAAACAGGTGGTTCGATCACAAGGCTCAGACTGGCGGCGGAGCTATAAAGTTCATGGAATACTTCTACGGTATGAGCTTCACGGACGCGGTGCAGAGCCTGCTCGGATATACTGTAAAGCCGCAGCAGCACTGTCCTCCGTCACAAGAGCAAAAAGCAGAAAAGAAACAGGAATTCAAACTCCCCGAAGCGAATGAAGATATGCACAGAGTGTACGCTTATCTCATAAAACAGCGGCATATAGCTCCTGAGATAATCACTCATTTTGCAAAGGCTCATACCTTATTTGAGGATAAAGAGCATCATAACGTTGTATTCGTGGGACTTGACGAGAACGGCGTTCCGCGACAGGCAAGCAAACGCTCAGCTACTACTTACGGAAACAGCTTCAGAATGACTGTAGGCGGCTCTGACACCAGATACAGCTTCGGTCATTTCGGCACTTCAAACAGGCTGTATGTCTTTGAAGCTCCCATAGATATGCTCAGCTTCATAACGCTGTATCCCGATAACTGGCAGGAGCACTCATATATAACGCTAAACGGCATATATGAGCATCCGCTGATAGGAGCTCTTGAAACCCATGATAATTTACAGCAAATATGCTTCTGTACCGACAATGACGAGGGTGGTATCGACGGATATGAGAGGCTGAGAGATATACTGCTTGATAAGGGATATACCGATATACAAAGGTGTTCTCCCGAATACAAGGACTGGAACGAGCAGCTCAAGGCGTTGAACGGCGAGTCCGCGCTTCCTGCCGTTCCGCACTTCCGAAAGAATAAGTATTATGAGATAGCCGATAATCTCCGAGAACTGTCCTTTGAGCCTTACGGCTTTATGAATGAGCTGAGAAAGGCATACAAAAGCGCCGACAATAATTTTATGACCGAGCTTGCAATAACAGGCTCGGTTTTCTATTTGCGGCAAGCAGCGCATAACAGCGATTTTAAGTGGCTTTGTGCGAAGCTGAGGAAAGAGTATAGGGCGTATACAGACAAGGGCAGAATTGGGCAAAAACGGCGCGATATGAGCAATATTTTCAAGGCAGTGGAGCGCGATTTTCGTCAAACGGCACGAACAAGGGAGCAGTCTGTCCAAACGGCGAAACTGCTCTTTCAGCTTGCGGACTCGGCTATGAGAGTTGAAGTTGAAGAATGCCATATGGAACAGGAGCAGAGCGAATCTCAGGACGAGGATATGGCTATTGCAGTCTGCTAAGACAACACCCCCTGTTGCCGAGGACAACAGGCTTTGAATATACCAGTTTAAATATTAATAATAACAGAAAAGGAAGATATGGAGGTTAAAACTTGAATGAAAAACAGATATTTATTTTAATACTGCTGTCTGCTGCTTTTATCGGCTTTATAATCCTCGCCAATGTTCTCGATAACAAGAGCATCAACGGGATAAAGTCAAAGAAAGTCGGGGACGGACAGTACGGAACGGCTCGGTGGGCTACAAAGTCCGAGATAAGGCAGACTTTTTCCTTTCTGCCATTCGAGCCTCAGAAATGGCGCAAGGGAGAAGCTCTCCCGACGATACAAGAAACTGTTATCGGCTGCCGCGGAAAGGCTAATACAACTGCGCTTGTGGATACAGGTGATGTTCATACGCTGATGATAGGAGCTGCTGGTGTAGGCAAGACCGCCTACTTCCTGTATCCGAATATCGAGTTCTGCTGCGCAAGCGGAATGTCATTTTTGAGCAGCGATACAAAGGGAGATGTGGCTCGAAACTACGGAGAAATAGCCAAGAAATACTACGGCTACAATGTCTCCGTGCTCGACCTTCGTAACCCCACTCGCTCAGACGAAAACAATATCCTTCACCTTGTGAACAAGTACATGGATATATACCTCGCGGATAAGAGAAATCTTTCAGCAAAAGCAAAAGCTGAGAAATACGCAAAGATAACCGCGAAAACGATAATCAATATCGGCGGCGGTGACAGCACAAGCTATGGACAGAACGCCTACTTCTATGACTCCGCCGAGGGCGTGTTAAGCTCGATAATACTGCTTTTAGCAGAGTTTGGAGATAAGAATGAAAGACATATAGTCTCCGTATTCAAGCTGATACATGAGCTTATCGAAAAGTCCGCGCCGAAGAACTCAAAGGACAAGTATGCAATGTATTTTGCAAAGCTCATGGACAAGCTGCCAAGCGACCATAAAGCCAAGTGGCTCTCAGGTGCTGCCCTCAATACTGCGGATCAGGCGATGCTGTCGGTTATGTCAACTGCGCTTTCAAGGTTGAACAACTTCCTCGACAGCGAAATGGAACAGCTTCTCTGTTTTGGAACGGCTATAGATGCCGAAAAGTTCTGCTCGGAGAAATCAGCGATTTTTATCATACTTCCCGAGGAAGATCAGTCGAAATACTTCATGGTGTCCCTGCTTGTTCAGCAGCTATACCGCGAGATACTCGTCATCGCTGATGAGAAAGGCGGAACACTGGATAACCGTGTTATGTTCTACCTTGATGAGTTCGGCACTTTCCCGAAAATAGAGGGTGCAGAAGCAATGTTCTCCGCAGGACGAAGCCGAAAAATATCTATAGTAGCGATCATACAAAGCTTTGCACAGCTTGAACAGAAATATGGCAAGGAGGGTATGGAGATAATCACGGATAACACTCAGCTTACAGTTTTCGGCGGCTTTGCTCCGAACTCACAGTCAGCAGAGGTGCTTTCAAAGGCATTGGGGGAGCAGACTATCCAAAGCGGCTCTGTATCATTGGGCAAAGAACATTCACGGTCTCTGCAGATGATAGGCAGACCTCTTATGACGGTAGACGAGCTTAAATCAATGCCCAAAGGACAATTCGTTGTCATGAAAACAGGTACGCATCCAATGATATCGCCGTTGAAGCTGTACTTCAGGTGGGGTATAAGCTTTGAAGAACCGTTCTTATTGCCCTATAAGGGAGCGAGAACAGTGGCATATATGTCCCGTGATGAGCTTTTCAAGGCAGTCGAACAGAAGTATCCGCAGAAAAAGAAAGAGACTGCTGCCGAGGAATATGATTTCCCCGATATGCAGGAGACAAAACCAAAAGTAAAGACGAAAAAGGTCGGTGATAATAATGATAGTGCCTGAGAAGATATACAAGCTGAAGCTTACTTCAACGGAGATAAATGTGTATCAGTATTTATGCAGCAGAGCAAATAAGCAGGGAGAATGTTTTCCCTCGCAGACTACTATCGCAAAAGCTGTGAATATGAACAGGTCAACTGTGAATCAGGCAATTAAGCGATTGGAGGGGAAGAAGCTGCTTATTATAGAGCAGCGCAGGAGAAATGACGGCGGCACTTCCTCAAATCTGTACAGGATCGAGGTGATATAGCTTGGAATGGCTTGGTGACGTTATGGATTGGATAAGCGAGAGCGTTTCACAGACATGGAGTTCTACTGTAGGCATTGTCACAAGCGATGCTGCGCGATTGATTCTCGACATTGTATTCGACTGGCTGTTTACGAGAATATATGAGGGAATATCCGATGTATTCACGATAATAGATGAATCCTCCGCAAATCTTTTTGAGCTTGCGTGGGTGGATGCATTTATCTCCCTGTTTCATCATATCGGGTGGATACTGTTTGTCTGCGGACTCATAGTCGCAGTTTTTGACACTGCTGTAGGATATGAGAACGGGCAGGCTAACTTAAAAGAAACTTTTCTTAGTATAATGAAAGGCTTCTTTGCCTGCAGCCTCATAACCGTTGTTCCGCAGCGATTATATTCGTTCAGTGTATCACTTCAGCGAACATTTGCTTCAGATCTTGTTGGAGCAATGGTTGCAAACAGGAACGTATCTCTCATGAGCTCCGGGCTGGAAGCTATAGAAGCTCTGAGGACAGATGTTTCAGTATCGAGCCTGTTATTCATGATAATGATAGGCTTCTGCACGATAAAAATAGTATTCGCCAACATAAAGCGCGGCGGCATACTGCTGTGTCAGATAGCAGTCGGCTCGCTGTATATGTTCAGCATTCCGAGAGGATATACGGACGGATTTGTGAATTGGTGCAAGCAAGTGATTGCGACCTGCCTTACGGCATTTTTGCAGACTACCCTACTCTACTTAGGATTGCTCACGTTCCCGGATCATCATATACTTTCGATCGGAATATGCCTGTCCGCGAATGAAGTTCCGAGGATAGCTCAGATGTTCGGACTTGATACAAGTGTAAAGGTCAATGTAATGAGCATAAGCAGTACAGTTTCTATGGGTTCGAGGGTTATTCGAGCCATAGGAAAGAAATAAAGGACTTGACAAAAGCAGAAAAAACGGGTATAATATTCTTAGAAACAAAGAAACCAAGTTACTTTGATATATTATACTGGGAGGTATTATTATGATGAACGCTAATGGTATTCCTGTTTCTGAAAAGAAGCGTGTACGCATATCGTCAAAAAGACAGATAACTATACCTCAGAAATACTTTTCAATGCTCGGCTTTGAAGATACTGCTGAGTGTGTTGTCCGCGGCAATGAGCTTGTTATACGTCCTGTGCGCGTCAGCAGCGGCGGTGAGTTTTCAGAGCAGATACTGGCAGACCTCATAAAGGAAGGTTTCAGTGGGAATGAACTGCTTGAAAAATTCAGAGAGCGTCAGACAAAGGTGCGTCCTGCGGTAGAAGCTATGATATCCGAAGCTGAAAAAGCCGCAATCGGAGAGACTGAGTATTCAACATACGAAGATATATTCGGAACGGAGGACTGATAATGGCAGACGTCAGATTTTTACCTCCTGCGGCTAAATATTTAAAAAAGCTCAAAGACAAAAAACTGAAAAAGCTGTATCAGGAGGCTATAGACGAGATATGCGAGGATTATACCGTGGGAGAAGCTAAGACAGGCGACCTCAGCGGTATATACGGTTACGATATTTACTATAACAAGACGAATTATGAACTTGCATACCGTGTGGAATGTGTAGATAACGAAGTAATTGTTGTTATTATGGCAGGAACACGTGAAAACTTTTATGATGAATTAAAACGATATATAAAATAACTTGCAGTCGGGCAGTTGTCCGACTGTTTTTTTATGGAGGAATAACAATTGAAAATATACATCTATCCCGAAAATCTCAGGGCAACGGTAAAGCTGTGGTTCTGGAATGTTCGGGATTTTATTATTATCTGCGCGGGCGTTATCGTTTCGGTAATGCTTTTCGCAAAGCTGTGGACTCCTGTGCCTATGGCGCTGACTGCCTGTTATGCGTTTCTTACACTCAGGGCTGAGGACACAGCTATTCTTGATTACATGATAAACGCCGTAAGGTTCTTCTGCACCACACAGCAGGAGTTTCAGTGGCAGATAGGAGAAGATAATGGCAGAAAAGAAAAGTAAGAATAGTCTGCAAAAGCTGATAGGCTTTCAGACCTTTACAAAATACGGAGTTAAGACCGATAAGAGCGAATTCATCTTTTATCATGTCGAGCCTACAAATATATCGGTGCTGCCGCCAGAAGTAATCGCAAACAAGATGCATGACCTGGCAATGGTACTGAGTGTAGTACCCGAGCTTGAGATAATGGCTCTCGATAGCTGCGAGTGCTTTGACTATAACAAGGCTTATGTCAGAAAAAGGCTCGCAGTCGAAAAGAATCAGGCAGTACGAAAGCTGCTTGCGGCAGACCTTGAATTTCTTGACGAGGTACAGGTGGGAATGTCCTCCGCAAGAGAGTTCCTGTTCATATACCGTTTCCGAAAGGAAAAGGAAGAACAGGTATTCAGCCTTATAAACCGTATAAGCAAAGCAATATCGGATCACGGTTTTGTGGCTCACAGACTTGAAAAGCCTGAGATAAAGCGAATGCTTGGTCTGTACTTCGGAACAAGCATAACAGCAGACTATATTCCCGATATCGAGGGCGAGGAATATGTAAAGGAGAATGCAGATGGGAATAATTAAGAACGTACTCAGAAAAATATTCAGGCGCCGAAAACAGCTTACCCCTGAGCAGCTTGAAGTCATAGCAGCTAAGGACTTCTTTGACAGGACGCTCCCCGGTACGGTCAAGTTCTATACCGACCACTACATTTGCGGCAATTATTACAAGAGCATATGGGCTATAACTGAGTATCCGCCAAACACCGAGGAAACAGCTCTGCTCGCACATCTTGCCGACAGAAGCGGCGTTACGCTTCGTATCCACAACAGGCTTGTTACTGCTATGGAACAGAAGAAAATAATGCAGCAGGCTATGCGGAAAAATACAATGATGTCCACAACAAACGATATCAACGAAACTGTCAAGGCAGAGGAAAATATGAACGATATCGTCAATCTGCTCGCGGAGCTTAAACGCGACAGAGAGACACTCCTGCATACGGCGGTTTTTATTGAGCTGAAAGCGGACACCGAGGAAAAGCTGCGTGAGCTTCAGGCGGATATCCAGATGGAGCTTACACGCTCAAAGATATCTGTCGATAAGCTGCTTCTCAGGCAGAAAGAGGGCTTTCTATCGGTTCTCCCCTGCGGCAATAATGTATTCGGAGCGCAGTATGAGCGTGTGCTGCCGTCAAGCTCGGCAGGAAATCTGTATCCGCTGAATTACAGCGGCAAGACCGACTCCAACGGCTTCTATATAGGACGTGATAAGTTCGGCGCAAACATTCTCGTTGACTTTGACAAGCGTACCGATGACAAGACCAACAGCAATATCCTTATTCTCGGCAACAGCGGACAGGGCAAGAGCTACCTGATGAAGCTGCTGCTTTGTAATATGCGTGAATCGGGAAAGAATGTTATCTGCCTTGATCCCGAATCAGAATATGAGGACTTATGCAATAATCTCGGCGGAACATATATCGACATGATGTCGGGAGAATACATGATTAATCCCCTTGAACCAAAGTCCTTCGGTGAAGCCGACAGGAGCGATGATGCTCCCGATACCTTCCGCAGGGTAACAAGACTTAGTCAGCACATCAGCTATTTAAAGGACTTTTTCAGAGCCTACAAGGACTTTTCCGACAGTGAGATCGATACCATTGAGATAATGCTCATAAAGCTGTACAACCGCTTCGGCATTGATGATAGCACGGATTATTCCAAACTGACCGCTGCCGACTATCCGACAATGGCAGACCTCTATGCGCTGACGGATAAAGAGTACAAGGCTTATGACAGGGAGAAAAGAAACCTATACACTGAGGAAACGCTCCAGAATATCTGTCTCGGCATTTACAGTATGTGCAAGGGAGCTGAGGCTCAGTATTTCTGCGGTCATACCAACATAAAGGACGGAGACTTTCTCTGCTTCGGCATAAAGGGTATCATGGACACCAACAAGCAGTTAAAGGGAACGCTCCTTTTTAATATTTTATCATATATGAGCAGCCAGCTTCTCGGCAAGGGAAATACAGTCGCTGCCATAGACGAGCT
>Ga0256407_10004249_pt1 | contig 24200 bp, 20 predicted proteins | sample RumenRJG_04DNA_FD_193489 | JGI IMG/M metagenome (GOLD analysis project Ga0256407, IMG submission 193489) | Bovine rumen microbial communities from Lethbridge, Alberta, Canada - RJG_04 | ecosystem: Host-associated > Mammals > Digestive system > Stomach > Rumen | place: Canada: Alberta... | reverse complement strand
CAGAAGGACAGAATCTGTCATTCAACCAGTGTATACTGGCGGCATAACACTAACGGAGGGCTGCATCTTGAAATGTAAAGTGTTGCGGCCCGCGCCGGTTGTCCCTAATTAGATTTCATTGAATGTCCCTGCATTGCTCGATATAATGTCTGCATCCTAAAGAAAGGACGAGCCCCAGAGGATGTAGACATACTTGGCGGTAAGTCACCCTCTGAGGCTCCAGGTTCGAAAGAACCGTGCATGTGCATTATATCAGAGTATGACTTAACTTCAATAGGTGGAGGCAAATTTATTTGCCTGAGTCACGAGAACCCCATCTGCCCCTGCTGCGGAAAGCCCTTGAAGTACCGAGACCGGCGCTGGCGCGTCATGCTTCGTTACGGCAGGAAACGCGCTCGCATCCATGTGAGGCGGCTGTACTGCGAGCACTGTAATCGGCTGCACGTTGAGCTGCCGGACTGCCTTGTGCCCCGGAAGCACTACGCCTTGGAGGTCATAGAGAACGTCGTGGATGACGTCTCAACGCCAGACGACGAGACCACGGAGACATACCCCGTCGAGAAGACCATGACGCGCTGGAAGGAGTGGATTTCTTTCAACGCGGACCAGATAGACGGCTGGTTGCGCTCCATTGGGTATCGGTTCCTTGACATCGGGGAAGCAGTGTTCAGCGCTTCGGCTTCCTTGTTTGACACGCTGCGAAAGGACGGAGCCGGGTGGCTCGCCATCTGCGAGAGGGCGATATACAACGTGGGCGGCGTTTTCCTTGTGAGACCGGCCTCATAACTTGCACCTGCTTTGGTGTGACTTCCCTGAGAGGATGCCCTATACTCCCCATTGAAAGGGGGTTGAGCATCATGTCAACCAATGAAATCACCAACTGGCAGGACGAGACCGCACTGGAAAGATTCCAGCTCATTTCGCCCCTTCTGGACGACAGGATGGATAGCAGCCAGCTGGTCCAGAAGCGCAAAGAGATTGCCGAGGCTTGCGGCAAGTCTGAGAAGACCATCCGGCGCTATGAGCAGGCGTACAGAGACACCGGCTTTGGCGGGCTGAAACCGCAGAACCGCACGAAGCATCGCTCCCAGAAGCTCCCGGACAACTTCGACGAGCTGCTTGCCGAGGCCATCCAGCTCAAGCGGGAGGTTCCCCGGCGGAGCGTACATCAAATCATCTTCATCCTTGAAAGCGAAGGGCGCGTCGGGGTCGGTAAGCTGAAGCGCTCCACGCTCCAGAGGTATCTTTACAACGCAGGCTTCGGGCAGAAGCAGATGCGGAAGTTCACCGAGGGACAGAAAAGCTCCGCGAAGCGTTTCTGCAAGCCGCATCGGATGATGCTGCTTCAGGCAGACATCAAGTATGGGCCGCAGGTTCTCAACAAGGATGGCAAGAAGGTCAAGACCTACCTGACGTCCATCATTGACGACCATTCCCGCTACATCCTGTCGTCGGTGTTCTACGACAATCAGGAAGCCACCATTGTTGAGGAGACCTTCCGCAAGGCTTACTTGCTCTATGGTCACTTCGACGCGGCGTACTGCGACAACGGCAAGCAGTATATCACTGCGCAGCTCAAGAGGAGCTGCGCCAAGCTGGGCAGCAAGGTTTATCACGCCAAGCCCTTCTCCGGGCAGTCCAAGGGCAAGATTGAAAAGTTCCATCAGGTGGTGGATGCATTCTTCGCCGAGGCGAAGGTAAAGCACATCAAGACGCTGGATGAGCTGAATCGGTACTGGTCGTACTACGTGGAGAAATACTACCAGAAGCAGCCCCATGACGGCATCCGCGAATACTACGAAAGCTACGGCACCGACGTTCCCGAGGGCGGCATCTCGCCGGAGACCGAATGGAACCGGGATTCTCGCCCGCTGTCCTTCATCGACGCCAACACCGTGGGCGAGGCGTTTCTCCACTACGAGACCCGCGAGGTGGACAAGGGCGGCTGTATCAGCTTCAAGGGCGGCCTGTATGAAGTCAGCACCAGCCTCATCGGGGCAACGGTCACTGTGGCCTATGACCCGATGCGGTATGATACCATCACTGTCACTTACCCCGGCATCGTGCCCATCGCGGCGAAGCGCACCGAGATTGGCGCTTTCTGCGACAAGAAGCCGGAGATTCCGGTTTCCATGCTGCCTGTTGAGGCGGAAACCAGCCGGATGCTCGACGTTTTGGAAAAGAAGCACCGCGAGAGCCGTGCTCGCCGGACCGACGCAATCTCCTACAGTTCGCTCCAGAAGGGCGGTGAGCTGTAATGTACGAATCGTGGTTCGGCATGGAGAACACTCCATTTACCAAGGGACTGCCGACGCAGAGCTTATACGAGTCCCCGGCTATGGCCAATGCCTTCGGGCGGCTCACTTATGCGGCAAACCACAATCTGTTCGCCGTGGTGACGGCAGACGCCGGATGCGGCAAGTCCACGCTCATCCGCAGATTTGCGGCATCGCTTCAGAAGGACACGCATCTGCTGCTGTACCTGTCGGATTCGCAGTTGACGCCCCGGATGCTCTACATGGAGATGCTGGACCAGCTTGGCCTTGAGCCGAAGCACAACCGAGGCGAGGTAAAGCGGCAGGTTCAGCGCGAGCTGGATACCATCCGTAATGTCAAAGGCAAGAAGATTGTCTGTGTCCTCGATGAAGCCCACCTGCTGGAAAAGGACACGTTGGAGGAGTTCCGCTTTCTGCTGAATGCGAGTTACGACTCGGTAAACCCGATGTCGCTCATCCTCGTCGGGCCGACGGAGTTGTGGGATGAAAAGCTCCGGCTCCAGCGGTATGCCGCCATCCGGCAACGTATCAATATCTATTGTGTCCTGCCGCACCTTGATAGGGCGGAGACGGCTCAGTATATCAGCGCTCACATGAAATACTCAGGATGCGGACAACTGGATACCTTCACAGACAAAGCCATAGACGAGGTATGTGCGAAAAGCAGAAAATCGTCGGAAAGAACCGCCTATGAGGACATGGTGATTCTTTCCGGCGATAGATGTTGCGGTTTTGCCTTGAATATGCTTGTTCTGCGCCGTTTTGATGCAATAATCGAAATCCGTTATTCGTACTCGTACCATTGAAACGTCTGATTTTTCAAAAAAATCAGACGTTTTAGATACTTTTTGGCTGATTGTGTTTTCGAGGCGCAGGGGGTGTGGCGCACATTTGGCGCACAGCGCCTCATTTTTTGAGGAGAACGTCGGCGATACAGTCAGAAGCGGAGGCGTCCGCCTGCGCCAACGCGTGACTGTAAACATTCAGCGTGGTCGTGGTGTTGGCGTGGCCAAGCCTGCGGGATACCGCCAAGATGTCTGTGCCATTGCTGATGAGGATACTGGCCATCGTGTGCCCATAGGGTATAATTGCGACAACACGGACAAATCCAGTAATATCAAGGGTTTGCGGATTTTCAGGTGTTCTTTTTCCATGATTTTTGGCGCGAGAAAACCGTCGAAAAGGGGGTGTCGAATTTTAAGAGGTAACACTTGCGACAACACTTTAGCAGTAACAAGCCGGTTTAACTGCCAAGAATCGACGAGCACTATATTCCTTCTTTCCAAGCCGCCCTGCGTCTGACGAGCCATCAGACGCAGGGCGGCTTTTTTGCGTTTTCGGACAAATTCATACCAGCAGGAGCGCCAGCGCCCCGGTGACGATTTCTTTCGTCGCCGGGGCGCTTTTTTGTATAACGAAAAGGGAACCGTCGCAGATTTTTCATTCTGCGACGGTCCCGTTCCTATTCTTGGGATCAATTTCGGCTTTGCATCAGGCAGCGCCGCGCTTGGGGTTACTTGTCAAAGCTGGGGTTGAGATAGTAGACGTTCTTCTGATCCATCTTCTCCTTAGCGAGGCGCCGCGCTTCGCCAAACCGCTGGAAGTGGACGATCTCCCGCGCGCGCAGGAACTTGATGACGTCGTTGACGTCCGGGTCGTCGGACAGGCGCAGAATGTTGTCATAGGTTACGCGGGCCTTCTGCTCTGCTGCGATGGCGCAGGAACAGCCTTCAGCCGTTTACCTGCTGTACAGTCTGACCAGTTCGGCGATTTTCTCCGCCAGCTTCGCGCTGTCCTCGCCGGGGAGCATCCGCCACTCCCAGTTGCCGCTGGCAACGCCCGGGGTGTTCATGCGGTTGTGCTTGCCCAGCTCCAGATAATCCTGCATCTGCGCCACGAACAGCTTCGCCACCGAGCCCATGCCGCCGCGGATCACGCCGAAGTTGTAGCCCTCCGCCTTGTTGAGGCCGAGGTACTTCTTCGCGTGGGCGATCTCCTTTTTGTCGCCGGTCTCGAACCACTCCGCCAGCGGCGCGTTGTCGTGTGTGCCGGTGTAGCAGACGCAGTTCTCCTTGTAGAAATGGGGCAAATAGTCGCTGGGCTCATGGGGATTAAAGGCGAATTCCAGCACCTTCATGCCCGGCAGCTTGGAATCGGCGAGCAGCTGCGCCACCTCCGGCGTCGCGTAGCCCAGGTCCTCGGCGATGAACTCGAGATAGTGGAACCACCCGGTCAGCGCGCCGACGAGCTTCATGCCCGGGCCCTTGACCCACTTGCCGTTTTTCGCGGTTTTTTCGCCGTAGGGCACCGCCCAATAACTCTCGAAGCCGCGGAAATGGTCGATGCGGATCACGTCGTAGAGCTTCTCCACGCCGCCGATGCGGCGGATCCACCAGCCGAAGCCGTTCTTCTCCATGGCGTCGTAGTTGTAGAGCGGGTTGCCCCAGAGCTGCCCGTCCTCGCTGAAGTAATCCGGCGGCACGCCCGAGACCTCGGTGGGCTTGCCGTGGCTGTCCAGCCTGAACATCTCCGGCTCCGACCACACGTCGGCGGAGTCCATGGCGACGTAGATCGGCAGATCGCCGATGATGCGGATGCCCAGCTCGTTGATGTACTTCTTGAGCGCCGTCCACTGCGCAAAAAACAGGAACTGGATGTAGACAAACAGCTCCATGTCCTCCCGCAGCTCGGCGCGCCACCGCTCCACCGCCTCGCGCCGGTGGAGGCGGATGTCCTCCGGCCACTCGAGCCACGGCTGCATTTTAAAGTGGTACTTGAGCGCCATGAACAGCGCGTAGTCGGGGAGCCAGCCCTCGTTTTCCTTCTCGAAAGCCGTCACCTTCTCGTGATCGCGCTGCCAGCCGCGCTCCTTGGCCTTGGCGAGCAGCTTGTAGCGGCTCTCAAAGATCTTGCCGTAGTCCACATAGCGCGGATTGGTACCCCAGTCGCACACGTCGACCTCCTCCTGCGTCAGGAGCTTATCCTCGATGAGCGCTTCGAGGTCGATGAAGTACGGGTTGCCCGCGAACGTGGAAAAGCTCTGATAGGGCGAGTCGCCGTAGCTGGTGGGGCCTAGGGGCAGCAGCTGCCAGTATTTCTGGCCCGCGGCCTTGAGAAAGTCGGCAAAGTGATAGGCAGCCTTGCCAAAGGTGCCGATGCCGTAGGGCGAGGGCAGGGAAGAAATGGGCATCAAAATGCCGCTGGAACGTTCCATTGTTTTTCTTGCCTTTCTGATAGGATGGTTTGATGTCAGCCCTTCACCGCGCCGGCGGCAACTCCTTTGATGATGTGCTTCTGGCAGAGCAGATAGAAAATGATGACGGGGATGATGCTCATGAGGATCAGCGCCATCGTCGCACCCAGATCCACGGTGCCATAGCTGCCCTTGAGATACTGGATGTGAATGGGGATCGTACGGTACTCGTTGATGTCCAGCACCAGCACCGGGAGCAGATAGTCGTTCCAGACCCACATGATCTCCAAAATTCCCACTGAGATCATCGTCGGCTTGAGCATCGGCAGCACCACGGAAAAATAGGTGCGCAGCGGGCCGCAGCCGTCGATAGCGGCGGCCTCCTCGATCTCGAGCGGGATGCTCTTGACAAAGCCCGCGAACATGAAGATCGCAAGGCCCGCGCCGAAGCCGAGATAGACCACGGGGATCGTCCACGGCGTGTTGAGCTTGAGCGTGTCGGCGGTCTTGGACAGCGTGAACATGACCATCTGGAACGGGACGACCATGGAGAACACGCAGAGGTAATAGACCACGCGGCAGAAGCGGGAATTGACGCGGGTGATGTACCATGCCGCCATGGAGGTAAACAGCAGGATCAGCGCGGTGGAGAGCACCGTGATGACCACGCTGTAAAACGCGGACTTCCAGAACGGGTAGTTGCCGAAAGTCATGCCCTTGATGAAGTTATCCCAGCCAGCCCACATCTCGCCAGTGGGCAGAGCGAAGGTGTCGGTCTTGACGAAGGTGTTGACCTTAAAGGAGTTGAGCACCACCGCGAGCACCGGCAGCACGTAAATCACGCAGATGACGGCGAGTACCACTGAGAGGATCGTCTTATTGCGGCGCTCTGCCGCCAGCGTTTGCTGCTTGCCCATCATTGCTGTACCTCCCTCTTACGCGTGTAGTTGAGCTGGATCAGCCCGATGGCGGCGACGAGGATAAAGAAAATGACCGCCTTGGCCTGCGCCGTACCGCGGGCGCTGGCGTTGGAACCGTAGAAGGTGTTGTAGATGTTCAGTGCCAGCATTTCGGTTGTGTTGATCGTGGTGCCGTCAGGCTGAATGATGTAAGGCAGGCCCGCCGTCAGGGCGAGGTTCTGGTCAAAGAGCTTAAAGCCGTTGGTCAGGCTCAGAAACACGCAGATGGTGATGGACGGCATGACGTTGGGGATCGTCACCTTGAACAGCGTCTGCCACTTGGTGGCGCCGTCGATCTTCGCCGCTTCGAGCATATCCTCCGACACGGCCTGCAGACCGGCGATGTAAATAATCATCATGTAGCCGATCTGCTGCCAGCACATCAGGATGACGAGGCCCCAGAAGCCGTACTTGCTCTCCAGCAGGATCGACGTGCCGTAGCGGGACAGGATACCGTCGAAGATCATCGACCAGATGTAGCCCAGCACGATGCCGCCGATCAGGTTCGGCATGAAGAACACCGTGCGGTAGAGGTTGCTGCCCCGGATGCCCTGCGTCAGCGCGTAGGCGACGGCGAAGGCCAGCACATTGATGAACACCAGCGAGGTCACGGCAAACAGCGCCGTGTACCAGAACGCGTGGGTAAAGCTCACGTCCTGAAACGCCTTGACGTAGTTGTCGATACCGATGAACTCCGCCTTGGAAATCGTTTTGAACTTGCAGAACGACAGATAGATGCCCTGGATAAACGGCCAGACAAAGCCGATGATGAACGCCGCGACCACGGGCCCCATAAACAGCGGCGCCCATTTGCGGGTCTGGCGGACCAGCGAGTTTGCCTTGATATGCGGCGCGTCGCGCCTGCGCTTGCGCTGTACCGGCAGGTCGTTATTCATGAGAATCGACTCCTTTCACGGAAATGAAAGGCGGAGCGGGCGACGCCCACCCCGCCTTCGGTATCAAAATCAGCCGTTGACAGCCTTGTACTGGGCGGCCCAGCCGTCCACAAACGCGGTCCTGACCGCGGCCCAGTTCGCGTCGCTCTGGTCGGCGCAATACTGGTTCAGCGCGGAAACGAGGCCGGCGCGGTAGGTGTCGACGTTGGGCTGATAGTTGGTCGCCCAATCCATGACGTAGCAGCCGTCCGCCGTGTAGCGCGCGGCATCGTTCAGGAAGCCGTTGGTGGAGGCGGGAGCGTTCTTGTAGGGCAGGATGCCCAGCTGCTCGACCATGAGCTCGGCAGCCTCGGGATCGCTGACCAGCCAGACCATGAAGTCGATGGTCGCCTGCTGATCCTCGGCGGAGACGTCGGCGTTGACCGCCCAGCAGTTCTCGGTGCCGCAGTTGAGGCCGGCCTTCTCCTCGCCGGCAACGCCGCAGTAATAGGGGATCATCGTGGCGTTGGGCACGTCGCCGGAGACGGCGGAATACTCCCAGGAGCCGTTGACAAAGAACGCGGCTTTGCCGGTTTTGAACTCGTTCTCAGCGTCGTGACCGCCGGTGGGCAAGCTGCTCGGCTCGACGGTGCTGTTGTTGATGCACAGGTCAAAAAGGTTCTTGTAGTTGTCCATGTAGTTGCCGGTCAGGCTCGGCGGGCACTCGGTCCAGACAGCGCCGGCCTCGCGCTCCTCGTAGACGTACTCAAGGTTCGCCATGTGGCCGGTGAAGCGCCAGCTGGAGCTGTCGTCCAAATCGGAGGCACTGAAGGCGTCGAAGCCCAGCTCCGCGGCACGCTTGTGGATGTCCTCGGCGACGGCCTTCAGGCCCTCAAAGTTCTTGAGCTCGTCCATGCTGTGGCCGGCCGCCTCGATGAGGTCGGGGTTGACAATGATGCCGTAGCACTCATAGCAGTAGCCGATGGAGACCAGACGGCCGTCCTCATCGTAGAGGTTGTAGGCGTCGGTGTTCAGCTCGTTGGCAATGGCGGTGCCGGTGAGATCCATGGCGTACTCGCCCCAGTCCTTCACACCGGCGGAGTTGCCGATGACAAACAGGGTCGGGGGATTGGACTTGTCGATCTCGGCGGTCAGCGTCTGCTGATAGGTGCCGGAAGCGGCGGTGACGACCTTGACGGGCACACCGGTCTTTTCGGTGTACATACCGGCCAGCTTCTGGGCGGCCTCGTCCAGCTCGGGCTTGAAGTTGAGCCAGTATACGCTGCCGGAGGCTGCGCTGCCGGTATCGGCGGCGGGAGCGGCGTCGGTGCTCTCAGCGCTCGCGGGGGCGCTGTCGCCGGAGCTGCTGCTGCTGTTGTTGCTGCCGCCACAGGCGACAAGCGCCATGACCATGGTCATAGCCAGGATGGTTGCAAGGAACTTCTTCATGACAATTTCTCCTTCTTCATAATTTAATAAACGGCGTTATGCCATTTATAACGCTGAAATGCCGCAGATCGACGCGCCGGGGCGGAAGGTCGTGGGCAGCGTCAGCTGCCGGTGGCCGCCGCGGCCCTCGAGCATGTCGAGCAGCAGCTCCACGCTCTTTGTCCCCAGCTCCGTCTTGGGCTGGCAGAAGGTGGAGAGCATCGGGTGGATGTATCCGGAAACGGCGATGCCGTCGATGGCGACCACGGAGCAGTCGTCCGGGAGCCTGCGGCCATGCTCCCGCAGGGCGCGCATGGCGCCGATGGCCATGTCGTCCGCGATAGCAAACAGCGCTGTGAAGTCAGTCGTCCGCGTCAAGGCTTCGTCCATCGCGCGGTAAGCGTCCTCGATGGAAAAGCTGTTTCCCGTGGTGAACACCAGCTCGCTGCGCAGCGGAATATCGTGCTCGCGCAGCGCGCGGCAATAGCCCTGATAGCGCAGCTGGCTGATGGTGCTGTCGTCCGTGTCGGCGACCAGCGCCGCAATGCTGCGGTGTCCGCTTTCGATCAGCTTCTCCACCGCAGCGCGGGCCGCGTCCTCGTCGCAGATGGACACGGAGGAGTATGCATTTCGGTCCAGCGTTCCGCAGTTGGTGTAGGCGCACAGCACATAGGGCACGCTGACCCGCGCCATTTCCTGCGGGGTATAATCCGAGCGCCCGCCCAGGAAAATGATACCGCGCAGCTTTTTCTCCCGCTGCATGACGGCGCCGGTTTCGACCTCGTTGTCCGAAAAGCCGATCTGACGCATGACCATCGTGTAGCCCGCGGCCTCCAGCGCGCTCTCAATGGCGAGGATGATGTCCGTATAGAACGGATTCTGCATCCCGCGCACCACAAGTCCGATGGTATCCGGGTTCACGCGAACCAGATCGCGGGCGGTGTTGCTCGGAATGAAGTGATGCTCCTCGATCACCGCGCGCACACGGCGGCGGCTCTCCTCGCTGACGTCGGGGCGGTCGTTGAGCACGCGGGAAACCGTGCTCACGCTCACGTTGGCCAGCCTCGCAATATCCTTGATGGTCAGCAAGCTCCCCACCTCCGTTTTCCTCAGCAGGTGCAGGTCTGCCACGGTTTCGGAAAGGTTTCCGGTAACGTTTCCAATGAATGTATGTATTGTACCAAAGGATATTGGTACTTGTCAAACAGTTTGGTGAAATTCGCTTTTCTGTTAAAAAATAAAATCATGTTTTTGGTGGATTTGACAAATACGCGAAACAATCATCGTCTTTGCTCATACGGTTATACCAACATGCAGCAAGGAGGGCAATCAAATGACCGAACCAAACCATTGCAGGAGCTTTTTTCAAAATGGCAGCCTGGCGCCAACCGACAAACACTATAACTTCTGCCTTGCGTCCGCAGACCCGGACTGCGCCCAGCTCGCCGTGGCGGAAAGCCCGATTGACGCGCTCTCGCTGGCAACGCTGGTAAAACGCGGCGGCGGTGACTGGCGGGACTATTCCTATCTCTCCCTCGGCGGCACGGCGTCCCGCGCCTTGCTTTAATACCTCCGCGACCACCCGCAAATTACGCAGGTCAGCCTGTGCCTCGACAACGACAAGGGCGGCATGACCGGCATGGAGAAAGCGGAGCAGGCCATCCGGGACGACCCGGAGCTGTCGGCGCGTATCACGCTGATCTACCGCAACCCGCCGCCGAAGGACTACGGCAAGGATTATAACGAGTTCCTGTGCGCAGAGGTCAACGCGGAGCAGGCGCGGCGGCAGCAAGCGCGGAACACAGCGCGATAAACCGAAGCGGAGCTTGCCGAGTGCAGGCTCCGCTTTTACAGCAAGTCAATCATTTGCAGAACTTTCTGCTTTTTGACAGGATCGAAGTATTTGATCTTGTCCATAATCTGATCGTCCAACGTGTCCTCGTCGCTGCCCTTGAATGTGTATTCGCCGCCGATAAAATAATCAACGCTGCATTGGAGAATGTTTGCTATTTTTACAAGCGCAGTCAGGGAGGGATTGGCACGTCCACACTCAATATTTGAAATGTGGCTTGGATTCACGTCCAACAGGTTTGCTACATATTCCTGCGTGACGCCTTGATGCAGCCGACGCTCCTTGATTTTTAACCCGATTGCCCGAAAATCCAACCAATTCACACCCTTACCTCTATATCAATAGTATGCGCTAATTCTAATACACTATTGCATTTGGGGTAATGAGTTAATACAAAGCTACATTTGCAATAGCTAATGTTTTGTGGTACAATCAACGTACCCGACGTAGCGGAAAGGAGGCCGCTTGTCCATCTCAAGCATCTATCCCCGCAAGACCATGACCAACAGGACGCGGCTGCAATCAATGGCGAAGCCGCACAAGTACGATCAGAAAGCGGAAAAGACCAAAGACGGCGAGCTGGTGTCCTCTTATATGTGTTCGCCGGAGAGCGCCGCAGAGGAATTTGAAATCAGCAAGCGGCTGTACTACCAGCTCACGGGCCGGAGCCAGCCGAAGGCGCGGGACGTTCTCATGTACCGCATTATCCAGTCCTTCAAACCCGGCGAGGTGACGCCGGAGCAGGCCAACGAAATCGCCTTTGAGCTTGCGATGAAGTTCACGGGCGGTCGGCATCAATTCGTCGTGGCGACGCACACTGACCGGGCTCACATTCACAGCCACATCGAGATCAACAGCACTAACCTCGACTGCAACGGGAAACTTCACATCCGGCAGTCCGCGCGGGTGCTTCAGCGGCTCAACGACGATATTTGCCGCGCGCACGGCCTGTCCGTCATCACCGAGAAGCAGCACAACCCCAAAGCCCACGGCGAGGCAATGGCGATGAAGCACGGCGTCAGTTGGAAGGACAAGCTGCGGCAGACCATCGACCGCGTACTGCCCGACTGCGACAGCTATGAGGAATTTCTGGCGCGGATGCGGGCCGAGGGATATGAGATCAGGCAGACCGACAAAGCCCTCTCCTTCCGCGCACCGGCGCAGGAGCGTTTCACGCGCTCGTCCCGCTTGGGGGACGGCTACACGCCGGACGCGCTCCGCGCCCGCTGCGCGCGCCGACGCGGGTACGCCGGGACGGACAAGAAGCCCGTTCAGCGCGGCTCCGGCAGAAAGGTCAATCTTCTCATCGACATTCAGGCAAAGCTGGACGCCGGGAAGGGTGCCGGTTATGAGCGGTGGGCAAAGATTTTCAATCTGAAAGAGGCGGCGAAAACTCTCAATTTCCTCATTGACAACAACCTTACCGACTATGACGAGCTGGCGGCGCTGGCGACGGCGGCCGGAGAGAAGTTCGACGCCTCCTCCCGCCGTATCAAGCAGATCGAGGCGCGGCTTGCGGAGATCGCCCAGCTAAAGACGCATATCATCCGTTACTCCAAAACGCGGGAGGTCTATGCGGCCTATGGAGCGTGTTTTCCCGCTGTACGGCATCCGCTTCATTTCAATCAACGACGCTTACGACAGCGCGGACTATCAGGGCGATACGGGCGGCATCAGCGTGGCGTTTAAGTACCTCGCCGCCGAGTTTTACAGCCGCGATCTCTCCGTCAAGTCCACCACGGCAAAGATGGTGAAGATGAAACGCGGAGAGTATCAGAGTAAAATCTGCCTCTACGGATACAGGAAAAGCACGGACGGGCGCATGGAGCCGGACGAAGAAACTGCGCCCAATGTGCGCCTGATCTTTGAACTGGCGGCACAGGGCTGCACCGCGCCGCAAATCGGCAAGGTGTTGGTGGAGCGCGGTATCCCGACGCCGGGAGAGCGCAAAGCGGCGCGGGGCATCGCTTATCACGACGTTTCCCGGAGCGCCGGACTATGGCAGACCTCGACCATCACAAGGCTTCTGGACGATGAACGCTATATCGGCACTTACATCATCGGTAAGCGTCATGTGACGGAAATCGGGGGCAGCCACGTCCGCTTGAAGGACGAAAGCGAGTGGATCAAGATACCAGACCACCACCCGTCAATCGTATCAAAGGAATTGTTTGAACAGGCGCAGGCCAAACGCCGCCATAGCAAGTGCCCCAAGAAAACCGTCCATCAATACCCCTTGCGGACGAAAGCGTTTTGCGGCTGCTGCCGTCACGCGCTCTCCCGCTCAGGCGGTAAAACGCGCTACTTCTATTGCCGCCATTCAAAGGTCAATGACCGCGCCCCGTGCTACAACATGACGGTGAAAGAGAACGAGCTGGAAGCGGCGATATATGACACCATTTCCAAGCAGGCCAAGATCATCTTGAATCTTGATAACCTGTCAAATGCCGGATTGTTGGATATTCGCCTTGCGGAGCGGGCGGACTACGGCCAGCAGGTCGAGGGCTTGAAAGCGCAGAAACGGGCGCTCTATGAACAGCTTATCCTCTGTGAGATCGGCAAGGCCGAGTACATGGAGCGCAAAGCGGAGATCGACAAGGAGCTGGTGTGTTTGGAGCAGGTGTTCTCCGCGCTGAACACGCAGACCGCGCAGATGCAGATGGACGCCGACACGAAAAATGCCAGCCGAAAGCTGGCACAGGAAATCATCGACACGGAGGGGCTGACCGCTGGGCTGGTTGATACGCTGATTGAGCGCGTGTATGTCTATCCCGGCAATCGGCTTGATATTGAGTGGAAGATTAAGGACTTCTGCGCAGCGGGCTGAGTATAGCCCTCTGTGTGAAGACAATAAAAAAGCGTCGGTTCGACTGCCAATGTTGCACACGTCAAGGATTGACAGCAATCGACACGAAGCAAAATTTTTCTTTGAGATTCCGCAAAAAATGTGTTGTCGCGGTCTTGACATAAGGGTGGCGCAGATCATGGAAACGGATATGAAGCAGACCCGCGCGCTGGAGAACGCGGCCCAGCATATTCTGGACGCTGTCCGGCGAGATGGGGCCGCCGTTCGGCGAGGGGAAGATGTAGGCGTCGTTGAGTTTCTGTTCTGCTCTTTCAGCACCTCGATCGCTCCGCTGCCGCAGGAGATCGTGCGGTACCGAGGATGAGTTCCATGAGTGGCGGGAGAATTCGTGAGGATAGAGAGCGGCGGAGCCGGACGCACAATCTCGTGCGTCCGGCTCCGTTGTGTTTTCAGTTGGGTTGTTTTTCCCTGTGTTTATTTCACGATGAGCTTGACGAGGCGCTCGAAGAGGGTCGCCACCTCCGCGCGGGTGGCGGAGCCCTTCGGGTTGAGCGCGCCGTTCGAGCCCTGGAACAGTCCGGCGCCGACCGCCCACCGCATCGCGCCGCTCGCCCAGGGCGCGGTTTCGCCGCCGTCGGTAAAGCCGTCCAGCGACGCGCTGCCGCCCGTATTGAGCCCCAGCGTGTCCGCGTAGCGGTAGAACATGGTCGCGATCTGCTCGCGGGTGACGTTCGTCTCCGGCGCGAAGCCGCTGCCCGTACCGGTGACGATGCCCGTCTCGCTCGCCCACGCCACTGCGTCGGCGTACCACGCGCCGTCCGCCACATCCCCGAAGGAGTTCGTGCCGGTTGCCGTGGCGTCCTCCAGCCGGTAGAGCACCGTCGCCAGCATAGCGCGGTTCATGGTCGTACCCGGCTCAAAACCCACGTTCGTACCCTGGAAGAGCTCATGACTTGACGCAAAGCCCACCGCGCCAGCATACCACGCGTTCCCGGCCACGTCGGGGAAGCTCTTCTCGTTGTCCGCGACCCTGACCGTCGCGCCCGCCGGGATCTCCGCGAACGCGGCGGCGCCCTCCACGGCGGATTTTTTGACGACCTTTTCCGTGCCGTCGGCGAGCACGAGCACCAGCACCTGTCCCGTCTCCGCGGCGGGCAGTTCGATCTTGAGCGTCGCGTCCACGGTCTCGCCGTTCGCGGTCACGTCGAAGGTGGTGGTGCCGTCGCCGTTGCTTGTGACGCTGACCTCGGCGCCCGCGCCGGTTCCGGCAAGCGCCTCCAACGCCTTTGCGTCCAGCTTGACCGTGCCGTTCTCGGTTGCGACCGCGACCTCCACGTTGGCACTCGCCACGGTCTGCACCGCCTGCATGGGGATCGTCAGCGTGACCGCGCCGGCGTTTTCGGATTCCACCTTGAACGTCAGGGTGTCGCCGCTCTCCGCGCCTTGGACTGCCGCTGCCACCTCGCTCGCGGTCACGCCGGCCTCCGCCTTGCCGCCGCTGACCGTTGGCGTCAGGGCGACCTCGATGTTCCCCGCCGACGTGCCTGCGCTGCTGCTGCCGCTGTTGCTGCTGCTGTTGCTGGTGCTGCTGCTGTCGCCGCTTTGCCGCGCCGTGACCGTGACGCTTACGGCGGCGGTGACCGCCGCGGCGCCGCTCACGGTGAAGGTGAGGGCGGTGCCGCCCGCCTTGACGCCGGTGACGGTGAAGGTCGCCTGACCGTTGGCATTTGTCGTGGCGGAGGCGGTGACTGTGGCGACGGACGCATCGCCGCTGGACGCGTTGATCGTACTGCCGCTCATGAGCACGCCGTTCTTGTCCTTCAGCGTCAGCGTGACGGCGGTCGTGCTGCCGGCGGTGACGCTCACGGAAGCGCTTTCCGCCGTCATCGTCGGGGTGTTGCCGCTGCTCTTGACAGCGACCTCTTTCACATCGCTATTGGGATAGCCCAGAGCCTCCGCCCTGAATTTCAGGGTAAAGTCGCTGTTCACCACGATGGGCGCGGCTGCGTCGAAGGCCTGCTCCGTCCCGCTGTCGATTTGATAGACGATCTCCGCCGAGGCGGGCGCGCCGTCGGGCAGGGTCAGGAACAGGGCGTCGCCGCGATTGACGGCAACGGTGTTGCTGACCACGGCGCCCGCGGTCGTGCTGTTGACGCGGACGCTCGGCGTCCCCAACTGTACCTGCGACTCCACGATGCCGCTCGTTGTGTAGTCCGAACCGAGCGCCGTACCGGCGTAGCTCTTGACCGCTTGCATGATCGTCAGATTCACCGTGTCGCCCGGCTGCAGCGCATAGGCCAGCTTGACCGTCTTGGTGTAGTGGGTCTGAACGCCACCGTTCAGGTTTTTGGGCGTTGAACCTCCTTCGACGGATTCGACGGTAAAGGTTTGAGCCGCGTCGTTCACCGTCAGCGTGTAATTGCCGGTGCTCAGGCAGGTCGTTTCGTCCATGTACTTGCTGAACGTCACATACACGCCCTTGCCCGCCTCAAAGACCACGTCGGTGACCACGGGAGCGGTGGTATCCGTCAGCGGGATGTTGACGTCGAGCTGGACGGGCAGCACGGGCAGGAGGCTTGTCGCGTTGCCCACGCTCTTACTCACCGTCGCCGCCGTGTCCGCGTTGGAGCTGCCGGTCAGTCCGCCGTACTGCGCGGCGACGTACCACAGGCCCTCCGGCACGCCCCAGGAGTACCTGCCGTCCGCGCCGGTGGTCTGGACGGGGTTGCTCGGGATCAGGTCGTCCATGTCGTCGGCACGGCGTAGCTGCGTGGCGTTGCCCTTGACCACATTGAGATAATTGGGACCGTTTGTTGCGTCATCCGCCTGTGTCTTGTCATAGGCCACCAGATCGCCGTTCGTGTCCGCCGCGTAGTACAGCGTGACGGTCGCGCCCTCGACCGGGTTCTCGATCACGCCCTCGAAGACGACGCCGGCGGGGTCGTTGGAGACCTTGTTGGTGATGGGCGGCTTGCGGGTGAGGCCGTTGTCGATCATCTCCCGCGCGCGGCTGGCGGACGCGCCGCTGCTGCCGCTGTCGCCGCCGGAGCCGGTTCCGCCTCCGGTGCCGCCGCCGGAGGGATCCTGCGCCTCCTCCTTGGGGAAGCCGTACTTGGTCTCGTAGTAGTTGACCAGGTACTGCCAGTTCTCCATGAATCTCTTATACTCCTCCAGCCGGGTCTGCTCCAGGCTGCCGGACATCATGTCGCAGATGCCGCCGCCGACGATGTTTACGCCGCCGGCCACGCCCGCGACCACCCAGCCCACGCCGGGGATAAACGCGCCGCCGAAGCCCACGCCCGTGGAGCCCGCCTTGATCGCCATGCCCACGTCGGCGGCGGTGGAGCGCTGCAAATCGTCGCCGGCCCAGTACTGGGCGCTCGACATCATCGTGTACAGGCGGTCCAGCACCGTCGGGATGGTAACGCTGTCCCCACCACGACTTACCACATTCCCGTCATCGTCTTTACGCCACTGATTGCCCCACGTTTCGGTATAGCCCTGCGGATTGTTCAGGAGCTTCTCCATGATCAGCTTAAACTCGTTGGAGTTGGCGATCTGTTCCACCTGGTCATGCATCTTCCGGGCGTTTTCGGGCGACTCCGAGCGGTACTTCACGTAGTTATAGGTGTCGAGGCCCAGCGAGAGCACATCGATCCCAGTGCCCACTTTGCTAAGAACGGAGGTGGCTTTGGTCAAGCCTGTCGTGATTTTTTCTGCTGTATTGCCGGTCTTGAACAGCGTGTTGACCAGCTTGCCCTTGGAGAGCGTCTTGGTGGCGCCCTTAACGCCGGTTGTGGCGTAGCCGGCATAGCTGGCGCCATTCGCCACGGACACGGAGGTGGTGGACTGGTTGTTCGCGGTACTGTCCGGATCTGCCAGCAGCAGCTGGGCGCGGACCGTCAACTCGTTGTCCGCCGTCCGCGCGTCGGTCAACGCGGAAATCACGCTTCCGTAGGTCGCGAAATTGCTCATCAGGACCAGCTCCGTGTCCACCTCATAGACGCCGTTGGCCGTATCCTTGTAGGCGGTCACCACGGCGAAGAAGGTACCGGTGCCGTCCTTGATATCGCCGTCCTCAAACGTCGCGTCGGTGAAAATGAACTCCTCGCCGGTGACGCCGTTGCCGGCCTGCTGCAGGGTGTAGTGATAGGGGGTATTCAGCGCCTTTAGCTGGGTCAGCTCCGTGTTATAGGCTGCTTCGGTTCTTATGGTGTAGGTGCGGGAGTAGAGGGCGAAGGGAGTTTGACCAGTGCCTGTCCCTCTGTTTGTTTTTGCGAGCCAATTATTGGCGCTGTCGCGCAGCCACTGAACCGTGGATACGTCGTTATACGCTACGCTGTAGGACTGCGGCACCATGCCGAAGTTGCCCTTCTGGAACGCCGCGTAGTCGTTGAGGGCGTTAACTACTATCGTCTTTTCCGTATCGTCTATGGTTTTGCCTTCATCGGGGATAAGCAGGGCTTTCAGCGCATCCGCATCCACCGCACCGCTGTTATCAAAGGTAACGGTGAAGTTGTCGCTCGTGGTGTGGTTGAAGGTTTTCGCAATGGTATCCGTATCTACGCTTCCCAGCGACGCCAGCTCCGATCTGGACCACTCATATTCGCCTTGATCCATGACCGTCCCCGTGGGCGCTGCGCCGCTCGGATAAATGGTGTGGTTTATCGTCGCGGGCTTCTCGTTCAAAATCGGGTCGTAGATCACCTCGGCGGAGGTGACGGAGGAATAGACGGTCTTGTCCAGCTTGCCGGTGAAGGCGCCGTTGGCATCAGGTCCCGTGGCGTTCACAACGCCCACCGTGCCGTTGGTCAGGTAGTACTGGAACGACACCCGGGAGGCTGTGCTTTCGCCCTCGTACACGGTCGCGTACAGCTTGTCGGGATGCTTGAACGTCGCCGTGAAGGTCAGGTCGCTCATGCCGCCGGCGTAGACGTAGCTGTCGCCCACGTCGATGCCGCTCGGATTCCGGCTCCACGCCATGCGGAAGCCGGTCAGCTCCGGGCCGCTGGGGTCGTGGGTGACATAGAGCTCGTCGGAGCGCGCGCCGGAGGCGGTGCGGGAGGTCAGGACGTGGGTGGTGGCGTAGCAGTTTTCCGCCGTGATACCGCCCTTCGGCGTCTCCGCGTTCGCCAGCGTGACCCGCGCCTCCCATACGCCCTTTTTGTTGGCTGTGGCAGTGCCGATGAGGGTCTCGCCGTCGTAAATGTCCGCTTTCCCGTTCGCCGTGGTGGTGCCCTTGACGGCGACGGTGTCCGAGCAGACGTAGCTGGACAGGGTGGTGATGGAGGCCCCGGGCTTCTTCACCGTCGCCGCGCCGATGAGCTGGTCGCTGTCGCTGCTAATGGTGGCGCTGCCGTCCGTATAGCTGACGTTGGCGTACATGCTGAGCTGCATATCCCAGTCCTCATTGCCGGGCTTGCAGTAGATCGTGTACTCGCAGGGCAGGTCGACCATATCGTCGGTGTTGAAGGACTTATAATAGTAACCCGTGGAGGACATGGTGAAGTCATTCGCGCTGTACAGCGTTCCGCCGAGCACCACGTACTGGATGGGGGCGGTGTTGCTGTAACTGACGTTGTCCACGTCGTTGCGGACGTTGATGGTCAGACTGTCCAGCCTGCCGTTCGTCAGGCCGGAGTCCATGCCGATGCTGCCGGTGAAGCGCACCAGATCAGCCGTGGAGGAGAAGCTCTCCCGGTCCGCCGTCATGGTAGAGTTGGGCTTGGTGACGTAGGCGGCGTCCTCGGAGGCAGCTGCGCTGATCTCGGGGGTGCCCAGCGCTGCGATCTGATTGGTGGCAATTACCACACCGGCCCACTGGTGGAGTTTGTTATCGTTCAGGCTGCCCAAGGTGGAGGCGGTATTCAAGGTGCCCGCCGCCGTGGCGGGGATCAGAGCCACGGTGTAGGTCCCGGCTCCGCCCGGGGCGGGTGCGTAGTAGGTCCTGCCGCCGCTGCTGACGCTGATGGAATCGGACGCGCCCACGAAGCTCCCGCTGCTGTTGAACCACGCCAGAGCGTAATTGCAGGTGGTGGGGGAGCTCAGCGTCACCACCACGCCGGGGCCGGGCTTCACCGTGACGGAGCCGCCGTAGACGCCGCTTGTCAGCGGGAAGGTGCCGGTCTTTGTTTCGATGCCGCTGCCGGTGATCGTGTAAGAGATGGTATCGTCCGCGTTGACGTTGTTGATGTAATGGTAATCGCTTCCGTTCAGCCGCAGGTAGTCCGTACCTTTGTTTTCGCCGCCCACCGCGAACGCGATGCGGCCGCTCGACAGGGCGTTCGTCACCGCGCTGCGCTGCGCGTAGGTCCAGTTGTCGCTGTCGCTGTCCGACAGATCCAGGCTCACGTTCAGCACCGCGATGGCGGTGTTGACCGTGATGTCCTTGGTTGCAACCAGATCGCCAGAATTAATCCAGCCGCTCGCCACGCGCTGGCCGCCGGAGAGCACGGACCAGTCGGCGCCATAGTCCGGGATCAGACCCGTGACCTCGTATTTGCCGTCCTTGTCGGTGGTGGCGGTGAAGTTCAGGCTCTGGTTGTAGGCGTACTGCGAGAACTGCACCTGCACACCGGAGAGCGGCGTGGTGCCGTAGGTCACGGTGCCGCTGACGGTGACGCCCGTCGGCATGGCCTCCAACGTGACGGCGGCGGTGCCGTTGCTGATCGTGACATTATAATTTTTGTTCCACTGGTACCTGGAATAGTTCTCCGACGTAGAGACGCCGCGCACATAGGCGGAAAAGCCGTTGGTCTTCGTCGTCATGAACGGCAGATACATGTAGTGGCCGCTGCCATAGAGATAGTTGACGTTGAAGTCCGTGTTTCGGACGAGGGTTGCGCCGCCCGTGCCGGTAGCGGTGATGTTGCTGACGATGGAATAAGTAACCTTTTTCGTCAGCGTGATATCGCCGGTCGGCCTGCCGGTATAGCTGGCGATCTCCTGCTCCGTCCCGTCCACGTACGCCCAGAGGCCGATGGACGCAAAGTCATAAGCCCGCAGATCGGACCAGTAGATGACCATGTTGGACGGCTCGTCCGGTGCGCTGTTGTAGCCGCCCCAGAGGTAGACATAGCTGTTATTGCCTCCCGTCAGTTCGCCCCGCAGCTCGTAGCTGCCGACGATCTGGCCGTTGTAGGTCACGGTCACGGGGTCGGGGTCCTTCCACTGCGCGATAAAGCTGAGGGCGGCGGCGTTCGCGTTGTTGAACATGCTGTTGGTCACGGTGAACGTCGAACCGGCTGTATAGTTAACGTAGTTCCAGCGCCAGCCGTTGAAGACGTAGCCCGCCTTCGTGGGCGCGGCGGGCAGGGTGAAGGTGGTGCTCCAGTCCGCGTCGGCTTCGGAGCGGCTCACGGTCTCCGCGGTGCCCGTGCCGCCGTTGAGGGTGAAGGTGGCGGTGTAGGTCTTGGGGTCGCGGACGGAGAGGGAGCGCGATACCTCGGCGGTGGTGACCGCACTGCCCGCTGTCTCGGTCAGCCGCAGGGTGAAGTTGTATGTTCCCGCCGCCGTGGGCGTGCCGGTGATGTTGACGTCCGTGCCGGTTTCGGCGCTCAACGCCATGCCCGAGGGCAGAGCGCCGGACGAAACAGACCACGACAGCGTCCCGCTGTTCGTCGCCGCGCCCTTGAGGGGGATGGCGTAGGACTTGCCCTTGACCAGCGCATCGGCGGGCATGACGCTGACGGTGATGTTTGGCTGGCTCGCCTTGACCTTCAGCGTGAATTGCTTCGTAACCGAGCTTGCGCCCTCGGTCAGCTGCAGGGTGAAGGTGGAATCGCCCGCCGTCGTAGGCGTACCAGAGATCACGCCGGTGGAGGCGTTCAGCCTCAGCCCGGCGGGCAGGGAGCCGGAGGCCACCGACCAGCTCAGCGTCCCGTTGTTTGCCGCCGTACCGGAGAGCGTGGCGGTATAGGCCTGTCCCACGGTGCCCTCGGGGAAGGAGCTGTTGTTGATGGCGAGGGTGGCAACGCCGGTGCCGTTGGCCGTCTCGCCCGTACCGGGCACGGTGATCGGGACAAGGTTGGAGAGGGCTTCGCCGTTATCATAATCAAAGAGAGCAAGATAAAGGGTCGTGCCCTGTGTGGGTGTGCTGTCGCAATACAGCGGCGTCATCAGTGTCCGGGTCGTATCATCTTTGGCCTCAGGAGAATAAGAACCGCCAACCGTCCACAATCCGGCGACGCTGTACCACTGCCCGCCGACCTCGAAGCCTCTCATTTGAAAGGTACTGTTGTATGCCGCCTCCTGCGAAGCGGCGGGCAGAAGGGCGAACACCTCCAGTTTGTTGCTGCCCTCCGTATACATAAACCATGTGGCGGGATAGCCGTGATATGTTTCCGGATAGGCCAACAGATAAGAGTGATCCTTGTCGTAGTAGCTCACTTCCTCGATGACGGGCAGCTTGTCGCTGGGGGTGGGGAGATTCTCGTTGGTGCCGCCGCTGTCGCCGCCCGACGACGAGCCGCCGCCAACCGTGACCTGTACGGGGGGCGAATCTATCCGAGGCGCATCATTAGGAGGATAGAGCCGCACCATAACATTGCAGGTACCTTCGAGCGCCGCCGAAGTGCTTAAACCGCTAAGCGCTTGCTCGGTTACGCTGCCGCTGCTTCCGCTGGTGGAGAAGGGGCCGTAAGTCCACGCCTTGCTTGCATCGCCGCTCTGCGCCCACACTAATATCTCCGCATTGCAGCCGCTGGGCAGCGTGCCGTTATACGTCCAACTGACGGACACGGCGGTCGAGCTCCCGTTGGTCGTCAATGTGGGCGCGGGCTTTTTCGTGATTGTAACGGTGGTCACGGCGGTAGCTTTAACAGGCGTCGATTGTGCCACAGAGATTTCGCTATTATTGTCCATATAGTAGAGTTCGACTTGCACCATGCATCGTAGCCGACGAAGGCTGCGTTGTGGTACTTCTTTGTCTCATACAGAAGCCCGTGCAGGAAGCAGTAGTCGATGATCTGCCGGTCGATGCCGCGTCCCAAAAGGTACTTGCCCACATGGGAACAGTCGCTGCTCAGTTCCGGCATGACGAACTCCTGCTTTTCAGCCGGTTTCTGAAAATGATAAACGGGCGGCCTGCTTGCCGTCCGTCCGAGTATGGTCTCCACCGCTTCGGGGAAAGAGTAGTTTTGAACTTTTATGAGGTAGTCCAGCGCCGTCTTGCCGCCGACGCCGCGTGAAAACCAGTGCCATTTCCCGTTGGAAATCTTCAAGCTGTCGTGCTCACGGGTACAGTAGTTGCCATTTGCGAGCTTGACAAGCTCATTCGGCTCGTAGTTTCGCAGATAGGTCAAGAGATCCAGCTCTTTTGCCTTCCGCACGTCCTCCGGGGAAACGTATGACATATCATCACCTCCCGTGCGTGTCATATCGCGGTCGTATCATCGCGCTTCCTCGCGCGATCTCTTGAAATCATCCCGGATGATCTCGTTGGCTCGGCATTCCACCGCGTCCGCCACCATTTCCATGTAGTCCGAGTTGTCTCTCTTGCCGATCTTCTCATAAACGTCAGCAAGCGGCGAGTCAGACTTCAGAAGCGCCCGACACTGCCTTGGCGTCAAGTCCGCATCCTCCATTGTGAGAATAATGTCCTCGCGGACAGCGTATTCAGCCGCATTGTCGAGGATTTTCTCCGGTGGCAGCAACAATAGCTGCTCCCGGTATGTCTTTTGCTCCGCAACCATTTTCTCGTATAGTTGGGTGTTCAGTTCTTCCTGATCCATTTGTTTCACCTCCTTCTCGATTGTGGTTAGCTCATCCCAGCCGTTGCAAATTGTCGGAAACCGGGTTATAATCCCTGTAAGATACTCCTCAGCAGTTGACAGGTGGGAATTGAATGGCCGGCAAGCGGAAACGCACCAACAAAAACCGAATACCGTTATCCGCTGATTCCATCAACGAAGAGCGCATCATTGGCGAAGCCAGCGTCGGCAACATGTATGGTGTTAGTATATAAATAGCTCAAGTAAAACTGAGATTTCTCCAGTGATCAGTGTTATGATATATCTGATTTCAAAGGAGGATCCCATCATGTCACGTAAGAGCAAGCAACACGACAAGCAGTTTAAGCTGGATGCCCTCAAGTATGTTCAGGAGCATCCTGATCTCACTCAGGAAGAATGCTGTAAGAACCTCGGCATAGGCCTCAGCACCTTGGCCCGCTGGAAAGCCCAGTATGCCCAGAACGATGGTGATATGCCCTTCCGCGGTTCCGGCAACTACGCCTCTGATGAGCAAAAGGAGATTGCCCGTTTGAAGCGTGAACTCCGCGATGCCCAGGACGCCCTTGATGTACTAAAAAAAGCTATCAGCATTCTGGGAAAAAACTGACAACAGCCATCTACACAGAGGTTGCTGCCAAGGTGGAGACATCCAAAGCGACCAGACGCCGTGTCTCCATCTCCGGGATGCTGAAATACTTAGGCGTTTCTCGCTCCGGCTATCGCGCCTTTACAAGGCATAAGCCGTCTGCTGCTCAGCAACGCAAGGATTCCATAAAGCAGGATATCCGGAAGATCTATGACAAGTCCCGCCAGAACTACGGCGCCCCCAAGATCACCGTCGAGCTGCGCAAGTCTGGGGAGATGATCTCCGAGCGGACTGTCGGAAAATACATGCGGGAAATGGGGATCCGTGCCCAATGGTCAAAGCCATGGATCGCCATCACGAAGGATTCTGACTTCTCAAAGGAACTGCACAACTCCCTAATCAAGCGCGAATGGCTTGACCGGTTCAGGATTGAGGATTACCATCATGCCTACCGGCTGGTCTTTGAATACATCGAAGCTTTCTATAACACGGTT
>Ga0256407_10004248_pt1 | contig 24200 bp, 16 predicted proteins | sample RumenRJG_04DNA_FD_193489 | JGI IMG/M metagenome (GOLD analysis project Ga0256407, IMG submission 193489) | Bovine rumen microbial communities from Lethbridge, Alberta, Canada - RJG_04 | ecosystem: Host-associated > Mammals > Digestive system > Stomach > Rumen | place: Canada: Alberta... | reverse complement strand
CAATCCCCAATCCCCAATCCCCATATAGAAAAATTATTTTTTAATCCAATATTTATTAATATTTTATTTTATTTATATTTTATAATTTAATTTAATTTGATAATTTTTGTATATTAAGAATTTTTTTTAATATATGAAATTATATAAATTAAAAAAATAATTTTTTTGAAAAATAATAATAATTGTTATTATATAAAAAAGTGATATAATGAAGAGAAAGGAAAAAAAATTTTTAATGAAATGAATAAGAAAAACTGAAAATTTTGAGCAAATATAAATTTTTTATAATTTATAAACCCCAAGAAAATGAATATACCTATTTATATTATTTTTGCCATTCTCAAAATATTTAATTATCTAATGATTTAAGTTGAAGGTTTAGGGAGTCCCATCAATCAAAAGGAAACAATTTATAATAGTTTTTATTTATTTTTTTCTTTATTTAGTCCTTTATTTAATATATTAATTTAAAATAATACAAAAACATCAATATTTATATATATAAAGTTTTTTTAAAAATTTTATAAATGTAATTTTTACATTTGGAAATTTTATCATTGATGCTATTATTATTTTTAATTAGGAATATGGAATTATAATCTTTATTTTATTTGATAAATAATAAAAACAAATATATTATTCAAAATCATTTTAGATTTTTTAAAGATTAATACCTATAATATTAATTTAATTACAAATAACATTAACTTTAAATTTATAAAAAGAAAAAAAAAATAAAAAAATTTATAAACTAATTTTTAAATTAAAAGATTTAATAATATTATTATTTAATGTGAATAAAATTAATAATATTTAGTTTTAAATGTATCAAAATTCTCAATCGTTTAATATTTATAATAATTAAGTGAAAAATATGTTTTTAATTATTCTTTATATTATTATCATTCAAATCTTTTTTTTCATTTTCTTCATTTTTAATTTGTGAATATAAAAGGTCATCATTTAACTTAATTTTCTCAACAACATTTTGATTTTTTTTATCCTTTAAATAATCTTTTACTTCCTTTGGTAATCTTTCATAAAGAGCATTCCTACAAATTTTCATAATAATTATAGAAACAATATAATACATAATAATAGAAATTAAAAGTATCCAACATCCATTTTGAAGATAAATATAAACTTCAATACACATTGTATGTCCATCCAAATAATCATTAAAGTATTTTTTAAAAAAAGGATTTATAGGACCACATTTATCTTTAGCTATAAAATTAGTGAATTCACCAATTTGGACTCCAAATATAATTGAAAATACAAAAACATCTAAACATGACCATGAATTTAAAATTTCACTTATTGAATATATTATAATTTGAATTTTCCTTGTTAATGGAATTAACCATAAAATAAAAAGAGAAAAAAAATGTAAAATTGGGATTATAATTACAATTAAAAAATAAACTAATTGTGCAAAAATGATTTTTTTACTGTTTGGATTATCATATGAATCTGGGAATTTAAAACCAAAATCTATAATAGAAAATTCCCTATGTGACTCAATATTTAAAAGTTTAAATAAATATCCTGCAAAACCATAAAAATCAAAGGTAAAAGATGTTAAATATGAACCTAAAATAAACAAGATAAATGAACTAAAGAGTAAAATTGTTATTATTACACGAAAAATGATAGAACCTAAAATTTTATTATCTGCAAAAGTGATAATAGATTTCCTACATTCAGCTTTTTCTCCTGTATTTTCATCAGGATGTTTATCTAGACTTCTATTTAAATAAATAATTATATGTGAAAGTATTAATGATAGAAAAGTTGCCATTATTAACATAATGAATCCAGTTGCTTGATAAATGAATAAATCAATTAAAACATCATCTTTCACATTTTTACTAATTTTTGGGAATTTTATTTCAAAGTGTAAAGCAACAAACATAAGAATCATTTGAAATGTATTGAAAATTGCCCATTTTCCAGTTGCATCACAAAACATTAGAATTGATTCTCTTTTTGATTTTTTTAATATTGAGGAAGGTGTTAAAAATATAATTAACATTATAAGTAATCTTATACATGGCCATATTCCAGATAAGAAAGCAATTATCAAAGAAAGAAGATAAACATTAGCCTGACACATTCCAGTAATACTATTAATGATTGTAAAATCTAAAATTGGTGGAACTTTAATTTCTCTTCCTACTGTTAATAATATATAAATTGAAGCTTCCATTGTAGTAAAGAAACTAATAAAAAATGCAATATTAAATAAAATAACCAAAGGGATGATAATTCTCCAAAAAATATTAATATTTGAATTAAGAAAAAGACTTGAACCTTCAGAATCAAATCTTCCAAATTCTTTAAACCAATCATTACAATTACAATAACAAACATAATTTATATTTGAAGATCTTGATATATTACTAATATTTTCTATTTCATTTTTAAAAGGAAGTTGAATTTGTTGTATTTGTTTTTTACAACCATTACCTATTATATAAGGGAAGAAAATTATTAAGAAAAATAAAAGAATAGCTATTATAATTGAACCAGTTGTTAATGGAATATTTACATCCTCAGTCATAATATCTTTTTCTTTTGAACATATTGCTGAGAATAAATAGTCATGTATATAATTATTCAAAAGATTTGTTAATGTACTATTAAATAATGCATTGAAAAATTCTTGGAAATTGTTCTTATAATTATCTAAAAATAATTTTATAATTTGAGAAATTAAATTATCAATTTCTTCTTCTAATTCCCCTTTCCCAAAGTTAAAAATAATATTATTAAAAGTCTCATTTGCATTTAAAAAAATAAATCCAGTTCCATTTGAATCAATTAAATCTAAGAGACATGACATTGTAAGACAATCTATATGAGAATAATCATCAATTTTACCTGAATAAGTTGGAAGTTGTATTTGAGTCATTAAAGTATTGTTTGTTAAGTTCAAATGTAAAAATATTTCCTCATACAAAATTGCATCATTATAAAAAATTTCTGCATTTTTATCTAGAGTAGCATTAATAGATAAAGTAATATTAATGACTAAATGACTCAAATTTGTAAAACTATCAAGTCTAATAGGATTCTTTTCATTTGGTATAAATGCTTGAAAACCAGTCCATGTATTCAATCCAGAAATATTTAAATCATTTAATCCAAATTGTATTTTCCCTATTGTATTATTTTTTGAATCACTAACAATATAATTAAATTTTATAGAATTATTAATAAAATTATTTATTATGACGTCACCCCTACCATTAGTAAAAATTGAGAATAAATGATTAAGATTTAAAGGACCATCAATCCCCGTAAGATTATCAAATAAAAATCTAAGTGTATCAATAAAACTAGAATTCCTTAAGTCAACAGGTTTCTTTACATTTGAAATTAAAGGGATAGGTTCAGCTCCAAATAAAATCATATCATTGATTTTAGTAAACAATTTCTTAAATTCTATTTCAACTAAATTACTAATTTCATTATCAATATAAGTAAATATTAGATTTAATAAAGTAGTCTTATAATGATCTATTAAATATTGTAGAATATAAGGAACAAATCCTGATCCTTTAATCTTAATATTTAATTGTTTTTCATTAAACGTCATATTTAATCCTGATATATTAACATTTGAAATAAACCCATTAGTTTTATTTTTAATTATTTTAAATGGTAAAATTGAATTTATTTCAGATGCATTTATTTCAATTTTTCCTTCTGATATATTTTCTAGTTTGTAATCAGTTAAAATATTAAGACTAATATTATCTATTGTAATATTAATTCCTAATTTTTGATTTTTTTCTATTATTGGGAAAGATTCTATTTTTCCTATTTGAATATGGTCTATTAGAATTTCTTCAATTTTTAATGTTTCAAACCATATTGAAAATTCTTGTGAAGGGATTTTTATTTTTAGTTTTTTTAACCAGTTAAGAAGACTTGTGTCATTTATTAATTTTTTTGATTTCTGGTTGGAAACATTTAAATTTAATCTTTCTTTTGTTAATAATATTAATATTGATGAGATTAAAAAAAAAAGGAAGTGTTTCATATTTTAAATTGATTTTCCTTCGATTGTTTTTTTAAATAACAAATTAAAATATTAAATTCCTTTAAATAAAAAATTATAAATAGAATTTCAAACAAAATATTTTAATGAATTATATTTATATAGAATTATTTAATATTAAAAACTGATTTAATTTGTGATTAAATATATTTCATAGATCATAAAAATTGAGAATGAAAAACTTAAATAATTTTATTTTCATAAAATTTGATATAATTTTAAAGTGTTTAAATAATTTGTTTTTTTAGAAATCAAAATGTTTAATTTTTGATAAATTAATTAATAAAAAAAATTATTAGAACATTTAACAAAATATTTTTATTTTTCATAATCGTAATTGAAATAAAATATTTCTTTATTATCCAAATTTTATCATTCAATTTACTTTTTCCTATTTTTATAAATAAATAATTTTTCTCCTATACAATTTAAAAAATGTTTATTTGAGAAAAATAAAAATTAATTATTAAATTATTCAATTAGAATTTTATATTATTTAATAAGCTAATTGATGAATAAAAATTTTTCATTCATATCTAATTTTTTTAATATTCTATTTTCATAAATTTTCATTATTTATCATTTTCTTTTTTTTAAATTTGATTTCATTTTTAGTAATTACCACTATTTTATTTAATTTGAAATAAAATATTATTATTTATTAAGACAATTATTTTTAACAATAAACTTATTGAAATTTTTAAATTAGAAAATAAATCACAATAAGTTTCATTTAAAAAAACTCTTAAAAAAAATTAAATAAAAATTAAAAATAAACTTAAAAAATAACAATAAAGACAATTTTTCAGATATGAAAATCTCTCTTAAAAAAGTCAATTAATCACTTTACCAATGTTTAAGTGGAACTCCATTAAAATCTCTATATTTATTAAGTCCAAATAAAATAGCATCAACCAACCACCAAATAAAAGCAGCAACACCACATCCACACATAATACTAGCCATAACAATACCAGTAGTACCTTCATTAAACCAAGTTTTCAACAATTTTAATTTTCCAAGAACAAAAATAATAATAGGAGTAACAGTAAATAAAGTTTTAAAAACACCTCTAGCAATATAATCAATATAATAATGTCCAACACCAACATTAGTAAATAATTCCCATAAAAAAGCAACAACTTGTCTTTTTCTTTTATAAGTACAAAATTTATTATTTTCTCCAATAAAAGGGTAATTTGCCCTTGATTTATCACACATACAAAAATTATATGCTGTTATACATTCATTTGGTGCTGGACATGTTGCTTCTGAACATGTTAATGTATCTCCAAGGGAACGACCTTTATACATATCTTCATCTTTTGAATACCAATAATTGTATATACCATTTGCATCTAATCCTATTGCTAATTTTACTACATTTCCTGATTCATCTGTTACTGTTCCATCTGGGGATACTGTGTAATTTGCTTTTGTTTTTAATATTAATGTTGATGATAGTAGGAAAAGATGAAGGATGAGGTACATTTTTTTTTAATTTTTATATTTTAATTTTAATCGTTTTTTTTTAATTTTTTTTATATATTTTTTTTTGTTTTTTTGTAAATAAAATTTTATCATAAATTGAAAATATAGATTTAATTACATATATTAAATTATAATTAATAAAAAAATCTGCATAAAAAAATTATATATATAAAAAACGAAAAAATAAAAAAATAATAAATTAAATAAAAAATATCTAAATAAGATTTTAAACTAATAATTAATAATATGAATGGAGATTTATCAATATCAAGAGTAAAAATAAAATATATAACAGAATATATTAGCCAAAATGTGGAATTTGTGGAAAATCATTTGCAAATAAAAATGTTTTAAACAAACATATAAATGCAATTCATAAAAACATTGCATCTTTTCAATGTTTATATCCAGAATGTAATAAAGCATTTAGAACAGGATATAGACTTTATGTCCATGAATTATCACATAAAGGAATTAAACCTTTTACATGTTCAATATGCAAAAAATCTTTTGCTGAAAAAGGAACTTTGAAAGTTCATATTCAATCACATTCTAATGTTAATAATTTTAAATGTACTTTGTGTAATTTTAGTTGTAAAACTAATTCTCATTTGAGAGAACATTATAAATATAAACATCATCAAACTAAGTATAATTTTTTTTTATTTTTTAAATAGTTATTATAAATGTAATTTATGTAATTCAGATTTTAAATTAAAAAGTGAATATCAATTCCATTTAAAAATGCATAAAATAAGAGGATTTGAAAATTTAAATAAAGTTAATAATTTTTATAGTTTATTAAATGGAAATATTAGTGAATATATAAAGGAATCTTTAAATTATAAAATTGTAAAGGAAATTAATTTTGGCATTTATATAGCATAATTTTTTTATTATTTTTATATTATAGTGAGTTTTAATTTAAATTGAAATATATCTTTTTATTTTTTTTTCAAAATTAAAACTTAATTCTTAAATTCTAACAATAAATTTTTAATAATTGATGAATTTTTTTTAATAAAAAGTTTAAAAAAATGTCAAATGTAGAAATTATTCTATTACAAAATTTAAAAAATAATAATAATTTTGAATTTTTAAAAAAAATATATACAAAAATAATTGGACCATTTCTATATGTTTGTTTTATTGTTTTAATATATATAACAATTAAATTGTATATTTTTCATTGTTTATTAGATAAAATATATAAAAACAATAAATTTAGATTATTAAAAAATGAATCTTATACTAATTATTTTTTTGAAAAAGAAACAAAAGAAAAAATAAATATAACTCTTGTTTTAAAAAATAAAAAAACTTATAAATTCATTCAAAACTTAGTTGAAATGAGCTTTAAAGGAAGATGGAAAAATTTAATTTTTTATAAAAATTCATTTGGAAATAAAGAAGGTAATCTTGAATTATATTTTAAAATTCCAATTAGATATAAAAAATTTAATAATTTTTCAAAAACAAATGTAGATATTTTTTTTGAATTAAAAGATGGAGCATATGATGATTATTATATAAAAGGAAATTTTACATTAAATTTCCCAGAATTATTTTTTCAAAATTTAAATTTTTTAGATTATATTTATCCAAATGATAATAAAACTTTAGAACCAATTTCTTTTATTAATAAAAAATTAGAAATTGATTATGCATCATGTGAAATTCTTTCATTTTGTAAAAAAAATAAATTAGATAATTTAACACTTGAAGTTATATTTTTCCCAATAAAAAAATCATTTTCAAAAGGTTTTAAATCATTACAAATTTTTGATTATACCAAAATAAAATTTCAATTTTATAAAGAAAAAAATTTTAAAACTGAAATGGAAATTGAAGGTTATAATATAGAAATAGATATAACAAACGCAAGAAATTATACATTTATGGTAATAATAGTAAATTTGATTCAATTATATTATGTTACAAAAAATTTAAATGAATTAATAAGAGATAATGAAAAGTGTTATGGATATGATTTAATAACAATAACAATGTCAATTATAACTAAAGCATTAATATCAACATGTCATTTTTATAGAAGTAATATTGTTAATGATGATACAATATCTTTTTATTTTAGTACAATTGCAATTATATATTTTTTTGATTTAACTTTAATTGAAACGAGAACTTTATTTCTTTGTTTTAAAGTAAATTATTTAGATTATATTCAAAATGATAGAATATATTATAGAACTAAAATAATGATTTTTGGTTCTATTTTTTATGTTTTTATTTTTATTTGTTTAGTATTATGTAGATTATTAGTTATGAATTATATTTGTTGCTTTTGTTTATTTCTTTTTTCATATATTTTTCAAATTTTTTATTCAATTAAAGTTGGAATTAGACCACCAATGAGTAAAGGATATTTAATTTCTTCTTCAATTGCAAAATTATTCTTTCCAATTTATTTAAAAGCATATCCATATAATATATTTGAATTACAAAGTGCATATTTAAAATCTTTTTCTGTTTGTATTACTGTTATTATAGAAGTTATTATATTAATTTTACAAAAAGAATATGGTGCTAGATTTTTAGTTCCTCATTCAATAAGATGTGCATATTATAATTATTATTTTGATGATGTTAAAATTAATGAACATATTTCAGAAAATCCAGATTGTATTATTTGCTTAGATCAACTTAAAATAAATGAAAATGAAGAATTAATTGTTGAGAATAATTCTTTTTTTAATGATAGAAATATATTCTTTTTTGATAATGTTTCAAAAAAAATTAATAATTTTGTCAAATATGTTAAAGAACCTTTTAAAAAAAAACCATTTATGATTACTCCATGTGATCATATTTTTCATACTGAATGTTTAGAAAAGTGGATACAATTCAAAAATGAATGTCCTTATTGTAAAAGAGAAATACCTGGTTTAGATTAATTTATTTAATAAATATTAAATGATGAAATGTATTTTAATTATTTAGTATATATATAAAATTGATTGTTTATAAATCAATAATATTTTTAATAATTTTATTATTAGAAATGTCTATTCGAATTAATGAAAAAAAAAGAAATATTTCTCAAGATATAAATAAAAGAAATATTGTTTTTGAATATACAATATTATATGACTTATATAAAAAAGAATTTATTGATTATTGTGAAGATATTTTAATCAAAAAAGAAAATGAATTTCTTACAAATTTTTATAAAAGAATGGAATTAATCTTTAAAAATTCATATGGAGAAACAATTGTTGAAAATAATAAAGAATTTAAAAACCTAATTTTAAAATGTAGAAATTCCTTTTACACAGAAATATATAAAAAAATGTTTGATTATTGTCAAAGTACTATAAGACAATATAATATGAATAAAAAATCAAAAGACATATCATATTTAGTAAATTTTAGAACTCATTGTTTCTCAAATCAAATAGCTTATCATACTTGTAAATCAAAATTTTTAGTTTCATATGATGATAAAAATAAGAATAAAATTTTATATGTGATTTGTTCAGAATGTAAAAAATGTTATTATGAAAATTCAATATTAATGTATTGTCCAAGTTGTAAAAAAGAATTTTATTCTTTAACTATTACTTTATTAGATAAAATATTACCTCCTGCAACTTGGGAAAAATATCATTGTAATTCATTAAGAAATGAACAAATGTCATGTATAAAATGTGGAGATAAATTTTATTTAAAACATCAGTTTTTATTTTGTAAAAAATGTAAATTTACTATAAATCCTCTTGATATTATTTGGAAATGTTTATTTTGTAAAAATGATTTTAAATCTTTTGCTAAAATATATAATCCTTTAGAAAATAAATTAATTGATATTTGTATTAAAAATGCTATTTTGGAAAAAGAAATAGTAAAACCAAAACAAATGGGATGTGGTTGTTTTAAAAATAATGAAATTGAAAAAAATAATTTTTATCATAAAATAAATGAATGTAATGGAGTTTTATATAAAGGAATTTTATCAGGGAAAAATATTATGGTTTGTTCAGAATGTAAATCAATTATTAATATTAATAAATTTTATTGGAATTGTTCAAAATGTAATAATAATTTCATATGTAAAGAAATAATAACAATGAAACAAAAAGAAAAAGAAGAGGAAAATAATATTGAAAAAAATAATTATAATGATTTTAAATTGAAAAAATATAATAATTTAGTTAATAATTCTGAATATAATGGAGAAACAGATAATACAAGTGGTTCAAATACAAAAGATGTAAAAAAATTAAATACAATTTATTATTATGATAATAAAAGGACTTTACTTGAATTACATGATATATTATTTAGCTCAAGTACTGATAAAAAAAGAAATTTATCAATTAACTTAATAAATCCTATATATATTAAAAATAATTCTTGTAATAATAGTCAAAATAAAAGAAATTGTTTTATTGAAGATTATAATTCTCTTGATCATAAATATTATAATAATGAATATCAAGTTATTAAATATCCATTAAGAATGAATAAATATTTTTTAAATGTTGAAAAACAAAAAATAAATTATCAAAATGCAGAAACTAATTTTGATGAAGTGAAAAATAATAATTATAATTTAAAAACAAGTTATAATAATTTTATACCTATTAAAAATATTTCTTGTTATAAATCAACTCAATTAAGTAGAAATTCAAGTGAAATAAAAAAAAATGATAATGAAAAAAATATTAATGATTTTAGTCCAATTAGTGCAATAAAAAAAAAATCTAAATATCAATCCCAAGAAAAAAATAATAAATCAGTAAAATTTTTTGATGAATTAGATAAGGAAGAAACAAAAAATTATATTCATGTAAGGAAAAATAATAATATAAATAATCAATATAATTTAAATTTAGATATTAAAGTGAAAGGAAATAATAATGATATTAAATTAAATCCAAATAATTTTTTAAAAAGTGATACAAAATTATTAGAATATTTAATAAATTCTGCAAAAAAATTAAAATTAAAAGCACAATCATCAGTATCAAATAATATAAATATATTTAAACAAATTTTACCTATTTCAAGAAATAGTAGTCAAGATAATTTAGAAGAATTTAATTTTGATGATTATACAATTTTAAGTCAAATTGGTGAAGGTACTTTTGGTAAAATTTATTTAGTTAAAGACAAAAATAATAAATTATTTTCAATGAAAAAATTATTAATTTCAGATGAAATTGATTATAATAATATAATAAAAGAATATAAATTATGTCATTCCCTTAAACATGAAAATATTGTTAAATTATTAGGAATCCATCATCATAAATTAGATAAAACAACTTTTGCAATTTATATTTTAATGGAAGTTGGTAAAAATGATTGGGAAAAAGAAATAAAAGAAAGAATGACATCAAATAATTATTATTCTGAAAAAGAATTAATAAATATAATAAAACAATTGTCTTCTTCTTTAAGTTTTTTACAAAATAATAATATAAGTCATAGAGATATAAAACCACAAAATGTTTTAGTTTTTCCTAATAACCATTATAAAGTTGCTGATTTTGGTGAAGCAAAAAAAATAAATTATAAAAATATCAGAAATACATTAAGAGGTACTCAAATTTATATGAGCCCTTTATTATTTAATGGGTTAAAACATAATAAAATTGATATTAAGCATAATTTATTTAAAAGTGATATTTATTCATTAGGTTTATGTTTATTATATTCTTCCACTTTCAAATTAGGAAATTTATATGAAATTAGGAAAATATCTGATAGAAATTCACTTAAAATTTTTATTGAAGAAAATTTAACAGGGAAATATAGTGATAATTTTATTAATTTATTATTAAAAATGCTTGAAATAAATGAAAATGATAGAATTGATTTTATTGATTTAAAAAAAATTATGGATAATTGGAAATGAATATGTAAATTTATTTTATATATAATTAGTGTTCTTTTTGAGACTTTAAATTTAAAAAAAAGAAATTATCCTTATTTTTTTTATATATTTTATTTTTTAGGTAAATAGATATATATAAAATAATTATTTATTAAATAATATATTAATAATTTTAATAAGTATTAAAATAAATAAAAGAATTTTTAATTTATTAACTGATAATCATTTGAAATTAATTAATTTTTAAATAAAAATTTAAATTAAAAATCATAATGTCAAAATCCCAAAAAAGAGAAGAACAAAATAAAAAAATGCGTGAAATATATTTACAAACAAAAAAAGAAGCCAAAGAAATAAGAGATAGATCTGGAATAAGTGCAAATCCTATTCTTCAAACTTCCCAACAATATGTAATAAATTTAAATTTATATAAATAAAAAATTTAGCAACCAAAATATCAAAATAAAACTAGAATAGAAACTCGAAATTACAATTCCAAAAATTTAGTAAATAAAGAACAAAATAGACCACAAAAAAAAGTGATTGAAATAAAAGATTGTTTAGATTTAAATTTTCAAGATGAATCAAATAATATTCCAGATAAACCAAAAAAAAAATTTTTAAGAGAAGAATATGAAAAAAAATTTCATAAACTACAACCACAAAGTATAAAAATGATAGAAACAAGAGTAAAAAAAGATAATTTAAATGATATATTATATGGTAAAGGAGGAAATGATGAATTTATAAGTTCAAAAAAACAATATAAATATGCTGGAGTTCCATCATATGAAACTTTGAAAATGAATAATAAAAATATTTTACCTCTTCAAAATGGTACAGAAAAAAAAAATGAATATAGAAGGAATATTTTAAAAAAATATAATGAAGATCATTTTTTTACTCAAGGAAATGATAATAAAAATGGAATTGAAAAGTCTCATAAAAAAGTATTTCATTTAAATAGTCATATGGGAGATATTTTATCTCATGATAATGTACCAAAAGGATATGATATTTATAGTACAAAACCTAATGAAGTTAATTATAAGACTTTAGTTAATTCACTTCCTAGTAATTATGAAAATATTAAAAAATATGGAAAAAAAGTTTATGAATAAAATTTCTTTATGTTAAAAAATATTAAATATTTTATATAATCAATAATTTTATTTTTGTTTAATTTTTTTATGTTATATTTATTCTTCAAAATTTTTGAAGAAATTAGAGATATAATCTTCATAAATTAAATTTCTATTTGTAGAAAAAATATTTTTTTCTTTTAATTTTATTTTATTCATATTCAATTTCTTTATAATATTTTTCATATTTTTTCTTTCTTCTCTTTCTTTATTAATAGTTTTAAAATCATGTAAATAATTAGTTTTATCATTTAATACATCATAAATATCATTAGTTTCACTATTTTTCACTGCTCTAAATTTATTTTTATTGAGAAAATTATCTATTCCAATAATAGAAAATTTATTTTTTTTAATTGTCAAATTTTTATTATTTACAATTGAAGGAACTTCTTCACTTATACACTTTTCATCTTCATCAATTTTTTCTTTATTTTTATTATTATTAATTAAATCAAATGATGAAAGTAAAATATTTTTTTTAAATGGTTTATTAATTGCATGTAAATGTAATGGTTTTAATTTTCCAGTAATTATTAATTTTGATTTTGAAATATAATTATTAGATGAATTTTTTATATTTAAACTTTCTTGTGTTCTTCTATTTGTAATATCATTTGAATTTCCTCTATCTGATAATTTATTATTATTTTTAATTTCATTGGTTGGAATTGTTGAAAAAGTTAAATTATTTATTGAAACAATATCACTATTAAATTTTTGATTTTTTAGATTTTCATTTTGTAAAAATTGATTATAATCTGTTTTTAAAAATAATCCTCTTTTATTTTTTGGATATTGTTTTTGTATTTTTTGTTGTTTTGGTATTACTGAATATTTATTTAATGAATAATTTTTAATTTGATTATTCATAAAAGAAATTTGTTGACTTGTATTAAATAAGTTGGGTTCAAATGATATTTGAAGTGAATTATCTTTTTTAATATTATTATTTCTTTTTATAAAAGCCAATCTGTCGGAGTTTAAATTATCTTGATTAAATGAATATAAAATATTATTTGATTTTTTTTTTGTTATTCTAGTTATTCTATTCCTATTACTTTGAAGAAAATTTAATCTAATTTGTTTTGCATCTTTTTCATAAAATTTTTTTTCGTTATATTTTTTATAAAGTGACTCCATATATATATAAAAATAATATAAAGAAAAAAATATATTTGAAAAAAATTAATTTTATTAAAATATAATGAAATACAATTATTATTAACAATCATCAAAATCCTTTATTTCATATACTTCATATATAAATTATATATTTTTAATGATTTTAATTTGATTTTTTAACATTAAATTATTTATTCAATCTTTTAGAATTGATATATATCATAATTATATTGTAATCTTTCTTTTATATTTGATTTTTTAATTTAATAATTTATTAATTTATCATAATAAGTATTTTTCCTATTTTTATTAATTATTTTTATTATTTTTTATTATCTTTGTAATAAATTCCCAAATTTGAAACTATTAGATATTTATAAAAAATTAAGAATAAAATTTGATTTCTTTCATAAAATATAGATTAATTAATTTAATTTATATTTTATCTATCATAAAAAAACATTACTTAAATAATATTAAAAAATATATATTTACGTCTATAATAAAATATTCAAAAATTTTTTTTATGATTTATAATTCTTTGATGTATTCATTCTTTTCATTATTAATTTACCAGACTTTCTTTTGGGACTTAAGGGAGTTCTTCCTGAATGAAGTGATTCTTTAATTTTAAAATTTATACCAGTTTTTAATTTAACAAAAGGAAGTTTTTTATTTGAATCATCATTTTCAATTAATAATTTTTTTTTAACTAATAGTTTTTTTAATTTTGTAGTTGTAGTTAAACATGAATCTTCATAATCATTATTATCTTTTATATTTATCATTGAAGAATAATTTTTTACTAAAAATGATGGAATTTGTTCCTTTGGAAAATTAAATAATTTTATAAAATTCTGAATTAATATTTCATTTTGTATATTTTGACTACATGAACTTTCAATTTCATTCATTATAATTTGTTTTTTTTCAATAATAGGATTTGTCATTAATATATTAAATTTTTGAATATTTGTTGTTCTATCAGTTTTTATTAAAATATCATTTGATAAATTCATTGAGTTTGATGATATAAATTTTATTAATTGATTATTATTAAAATTATTTAAAATATTTATATTATTATTATATGAAATATTATTTTTATTTGACAAATCTTCATTTAATAATATTTCATCTTTTGGAAAATATTTTTTAAAATCTCTTTCATTAAAAAATGTAAAATATGAATAATCTAAAGTAACAGTTTGTAATTCACTATTTGCATTTAATATTTTTAAAAAAAAAGTATATAAATTTTGAAAACCTGAGATAATTGATAATATTTTTGTTTGAAAAAAAGTAAATGAAAATAAAAATTTTTTTTGATATTTTTGAACTTCTAATTTAAAAGAAAAAATAATATATATACTATTAATATTATCTTTATCTGTATTAAAATATAGAAAATATTTTTGTATATTTGATTTATCAATATAATTAACAATTTTAGGGAAAATAATATATTGATTTAATTTATCCAATTTATTATGAAAATTAATTATTTTTGAATTATTTTTTATATAAAAAATTCTAAATTTTTTATAGCTTATAAGATATTTCATTATATAAAAATCCCAATCTAAAAAATTTATCATCAACAAAAATAACATAATATCTCTCTCTATATATAAATATGTATAAAAATTAATATTAATAAAATATATTTCTATTTGAGGAAGTGATAATTGAACTTTATAAGTATATTTTGAAGTATTCCAAATAAAAAAATATATATCACCATTTTCATTTTTAAATTGTTCATTATTTTCAATTTCATTTAATGATAAATTCAATTTAACTGAAATATGTTTCAAATTACTTTTTTTTTTAAAATAATGTGATGTTTGTAAAAATTCTCTCAATTTTTCTTCATTTAAAGTAATTGTTTCTTGTTTTTCATCAAATTGAATTAAACTTAAGAGAATATATTTAAAAACTTGAAAATCATTAAAATAAAATAAAGGAAGATAAGTAAAGGGAAAATAAAATTTTATTGATTTTTTTGTTTTATCGGTTAAATTATTAAATGATAATTTCATTGATTTTAAATTTATTTTTAATGAAATTTCTTCATCTTCAAAAGATTTATATAATTTATCTGTTAAATTTAAATTTTCATTTTTTTTTAAATAATTTATTTTTTCATTAATATATTTTTTATATTTATTAACTAATTGATGATTTAATCTTGTAAATATTTTTTTTTCATCTTTTTTTAATTTAGAATAATTTTCATCATCATATAATATAAAAGTATCAGAAAAGCAATTAATTTTATTATTTTCAGTTTTAAAATTTAAATGTTTTTTATTGAAAAAATTTAAATTAAATTTCTTTGATAATTTCATTTTTTTTTTATTTTCATTTCTCAAATCATTTGAACTTATTTTCATTTTATCCAAAGAATTATTTTTTGTTCTATTAGGGGTAAGAAAAGAACTAATTTTAGTAATTTTATTAAAAGAATTAAAATATTCTGAATAATTTTCTGAAGATAAAACTAATTTTTTTGTATTTTTTTTTATTTCATTATTATTCCTTTTTATTACTCTTTTACATAATTTATTAAAAGAAAATTGATTAGGACTAAATGAAAATAGGTATTTATGTTTTGATTTCATTAAAAAAAATTAATTTAAAAAACTTAATTTTTTAAAAATAAAAATGATATATAATAATAAATTTATATCACATATATATAAAAACCAATAATTAAATAAAAAAAAATATTTTAACAAAAATATGAAAAATACTTTAGATAGAGCATTAAAATTTTCATATGATATAGACTTACCTCATCCATATATAAAGAACAAAGCTCCAATTTTTTTTCAAGATGCATATCAATATCCTCAACCCGATATAGAATCATCATATACTAAAGAAATAGAAAATCTTCCTGAAATAATGAAATTAATCACAGATCAAATAAATCAAAGTCCAAATCAATCTATTTCAGCAATTTTAACAGAAATAGTAAATATAAATGGAATTAAAAGAAATATAGAAATTAATGGACAAGTTCCAAAAAAATTTGAAGATTCTTTAATTAATTTTAAAGATGATTTATTTTCTTTATTAACTTCAACAAAAACTTTTTTTGATATTAATGATAATAAATGTTGGAAAATTGAAAATTTACCTGGTAAAGGAAATAAATATGAATCTCCTAAAGTTTATGATATTAATGGAAATGAAACTATAATTAATTTAAATGGTAATGATTATGATGGTATTTTTATTTATGAAGATGAAAAAGATTTTGAAATTTTTAAAAATAATGTAAGAAAATTAAATTTTATTTGTATTTGTAAAACTAATTCTTTTTTTCAAAGAAAAAAAAAGTTAATTAATGAAGGTTGTCTTAATAAGTATCCTCATTATTTTGTAAATGGAAAAAATGAATATTTTAAAAATTTAGAATTACCAAGAGTTATTATAGTAAATGAAAATGGAATTGTTTATTCTAATTCAAAAATTGATAAAAATCAAATTTTAGATTTTGAAAATAATATATTATATTCAAATAATGAACCAAAAAAAAATATAAATGAATGGTTATTTAATGGAGATAATGAATCTAAATTAAATCTTTTAAGGAAAATAAATTTACATTTAAGGAATAAAGGATTTATTAATGTTAATTTTTCAATTAATTCTAAATCAGTTATTCAAAATGGTAATAATATATTAATTGAGAGTATTCCTGTTTTTAGAGGCGTAGTTAATAAAAATTTAAAAAATGATTTTGAAAAGATGATTCTTGAAATTGAGAGAGATTTGAAATTTGAAAATACCTTAATTGAGGTTAGTTATAACTAATTTAATTTTTTTAAAAATGATGAATATTTTATTTAATATATTTTTTTAATAAATATTTTTTAATTTTTTTTCATATAAAAAAAATTAAAATTTAAATTTTTCAACCTATGAAAAAAATAAAAGTTTTAGTTTCAAAAAACCAGAATAAAATGATAAAAATTTGAATTTTTATAAACATAAAATTCAAAAATATTTGAATCCTCTTTGTCTCAATAAAATAATTTTTTCAAATTATAATTTATAGTTCAATAATAAAATAATAAAAAAAATCAACATTAAAAATCATATTTAAATGATTTCAAAATAAAATTAATATGAAAAATGAAAATACAAATCTAAGTAAAAATAGTCAAAATAATAATTTTTATGAAGATTATGATTTTGACATTGAGGAATATAATGGACAAAATGGATATAATATAAATGAAAAAAATAACCTTAATTATTATAATAAAAAAGAATATCAAAAAAGTAAATATATTAAAACTGAAAATTATCCTGAATTTGGAACATATTTCAATAAAAATGAAAAAACATTATTTATACCATTTTCAAGATACAATGAAAATTTCCCTCAATTTAATGGTAATTGTTGTTTATGTTATATATATCGTTTAAATTCAATTTTAGATTTTCCTTGTTTTAATATTGTAATTAGATTAAAATCAGGAATGTTAAAATTAGTCTTTGAGCTCAATTCAATTTCAAATATTGTTTTAGGAGAAAATAATTTTAATAATATAGAAAAAAATGAAAATAAAGAATTTATTCAAACATTTTTTTTTTATTTAAATAAACCGCCAAAAGTTTATTTTAAAAATCAAATTGAAAAAAATTTAAAAAATGAAATAGAAGAAGAAAAAAAAGATAATAATTATTTTTTTGATAAAGAATTTTATTTTAATAGTTTTAAAATAGTTTTAGATAAATATACATATTCAAATCATTATCATTTTTTAGAAGATAATGGCTTAGGTGATTTGAAAGAAAACAAAATTAATATTATGCATGAAAAAGGACAAAAGGAAATTTCATATAGTAAATATCAAAATTTTTTTTCAAATGAAAATGAATCTAATTATTATTTAAGATTAGATTCTTTTTTTAGTAAAAAATCAGAATTTTTAAATTTTTATCTTTTGAATTTAATTATGAAAGTTACATTGAAATTTAAATCAATAGAAGAATTTAATTTTATTTTTAAAGAACATCTTAAATTATATTTAATAATACAAAATCCAGATTTTTCAAATGAAAATTTTAATTCAAAAATATTACAATCTGCAGATAAAGATGAAATAAAATCAACATCAGAATTATTAAAGCAATATCAAATGGTTTTTTATAAAAGATTATTAAATTTACATTTTAGTCTTCAATATTCAATATTATCATTAATTACAAATAAAAGAATGAGTATTTTTAATATTGAGATATTAAATATTTTAAATAATTTTAAAGATAAATCTTGTATAGAACAAGAAATTTTAAGTTTAGTAATTGATTCAATTAATAAAGACTCTTTAATTACAAAAAATACTAAAAATATATATGAAATTGTAGAAAAAAAATTTTATCAATTTTTAGAACCAAAAAATCCAGATAAATTAATATTTGAAAAAAATAAAAATGATGAATCATTAAGTTTAATTCGTAATATAGATATTACTCCAACAATGATATATTACAATATTCCAAAATTTGAAAAAAATAATCAATTAATTAGAAAATTTTCAATATTAACTGATCATTTTATAAAAGTAAATATATTAGATGAAACTCATTTAAAAATTTATTTAGCATCAAGAAATTATAATAAATTTCTAGCTTTTATAAAATCATTAATGACAAATGGAATAATAATAGGAAGTAGACAATTTAAATTTTTAACATCAAGTAATACTCAAATTAAAAGTGGTTGTGGATGGTATTTTAATTTAGAAGGTACAAAATATAAAAAAATAGAAAATATAATAAATGAAATTGGTAACTTTAAAAATGAAAAAAATAAATATAAAAATATTGCAAGAAGAGGACAATGTGCAAGTAATTCAACTCCTATTGAATTAATATCACCTGAAGAAATAATAGAAATTCCTGATATTAAAAGTCCAAATGAAAAATATATTTATTCAGATGGAATTGGACAAATTTCATTATTTTTAGCAAAAAAATGTTTTGAAAAAATGAAAAAAAATAATGAAAATTTTTATTGTTCAGCTTTTCAAATTAGATTATTAGGAATTAAAGGTGTTTTAGCAATTAATCCTAAATTACCTGATGAAAAAATTTTAGTAAGACCTTCAATGAAAAAATTTGATTCATCTAATTATGAATTAGGTATTATTAAATGTAGTTCTTATTCAACAGGATATTTAAATAGACAAATTATTAGTATTTTATGTTCACTTGGTGTTGATAAAATTATCTTTATTGATATGGTTAAAAATATTTTATCTTTATATTATGAATTTTTATATTCAATAACTGATAATGTTCCAAAAAAAAGAAAAGGAAATTTAATATTAAAAGGAAATACTGAATTAAGAGATGAAATATTATCAAAATGTTATTATTTTAAACCATTAGTTAATTATTATTTATTTAAAGAAGATTATCATAAATTTAATAATGAACCATTTATAAATCAAATTCTATTAAGTTCTCTTGCATTAAAAGTAAGAGAAATAAAATCAAAATGTAAAATATATGATAATCATTCTGCATGTTTAATGGGAGTAATTGATGAAACAGGAATATTAAAACATAATGAAGTTTATATTCATATAAATAAATCAATAACAAAATCATTTGATGCATTTGAATATGATAAAATAATAGAAGGTGAAGTTTTTATAACAAAAAATCCTTGTTTACATCCAGGTGATATTAGAATAGTAAAAGCAGTATCAAATAATATAATAAATGATTCCTTAAGTCATATGATTAATGTAATAGTTTTTAGTTCTGATTGTTCAAATAATGAAAGACCAATTCCAAATCAAATATCTGGAGGTGATTTAGATGGTGATGCTTATTTTGTATCATGGAATAAAAATATATTAAATAATATTAAAATTAGAAATTATCCTCCTGCATCAGATCCAAAATATAATGAATATATTAATTATAATAATAATAGTACATTTAATAGTTTAATTAATGATTCTTCTATTTTAAATAAAACTTCTATAAATATGAATGATGTAGTTAAAACTCATATTAAAATAATGAAAAATGATTTAGTTCCTAAAATTAGTTATTTACATTCTCTTTATGCTGATTCTGATGTCGAAAAAGGAGTTTTTAATGAAAAATGTTTAAAATTAAGTGAATTATTTATGATTGCTATTGATAGTCAAAAAAGTGGTATTTTTATTTCAGAAGAAACTCTAGAAAAAAATAAATTAGTTGTTAATAAATTTCCTGATTTTTTAGAAATTGATAAAAATTCATGTTATGAAAGTCCTGGAATATTAGGGCAAATTTATCGTTTATGTGATTTTGATATATTTTTTAAAAAATTTTGTTTATCTGAATTTTTTACTAGTTATAAAAATATTTTTGAAATAGATATTAATTTAGTGACATATAATTCAATTTATTATGCTTTTGATGCTTTAAAAATTTATTTAGATTATTGTAAAGAAATTTTTAGTTTAATGAAAAAATATGATGTGTCATCTGAAGTTGAATTATTTTTAAATTTTGATATTCATAATTCAAAAAATAAAAAAGCAAAAAAAGATCCACCATTTAAAGATATTGAGATAATACAAGATAAATATAATTCATATATTAAAAATATTTTTGGTGAAATTAATAAGGATATTGCTAGTGCAATTTACCTTGTTACATATATGAATGAAAAAGCATATAGAGATAATACTGATTATTTTAATGAAACAAAAGAAGGTAAAAAATTTATTATTGAATGGTTTAAATATAATAATCATAAAAATATACCTTTTGGAAAATATATTGAAAGTGAAATATATTTTAAAGATAAAAAATTTTTTAGTTTACCTTGGATAATTAAAGAAATTAGAGATTTATTATTTCAAAAAAATTATTCATAAATTGTAAAAATTTGTTTAAAATATTTGTATAAAGATTAATTTATTATATATATTACTTTTAAATTTATTAAAATGAATTTTTAAATAATAAATTTTTTTCAAAAAAAATAAATTTTTATTATCTTTCAAAAAAAAATGAATAAACAAACAAGTGCAAAAGTAGAAAAAAGACAAGAAAAACAAAGAGCAGCAATGGGATTTAATCAAGCTGCAACAAGTCATGGTTTCAATATTGAACCACAATATGCAATAGTAATAAGTTTAATTTATGTTGGAGTTGTTATAATTTTACATATGATAGGAAAATATAGAAAAGATACTACAACAAATACTTAATAAAAAATAAAATAAATTTATATTATATTTTATTTAAATAAGCAATAAATAAAATAAAATTTTATAAATTTATATTAAATATTATTATTATTTTTTTCTCAAAATGATTATTAAAATTTGAATTCCATTTTATAAATAATTTAATATTTTTTTTTCTATCATTACATATATATTTTTTATCTAAATTCCATATATATATATTAATATTTTAAAAAAATAAATATATAAAATAAAAAGATTATTTATAAATTTAATTAATTTGGCTTTTTAACTTATTTTAATTCCATTATCATTTTTTGAAATTAATTCAAAATAAATAAAAAGATTATTTAAATAATTAGTAGAATAATAAAATTCCATTGACAAAAATCAGCAAATAATTTCAGAAGAAGAATAAACATTGAAACATTATTCAATAAAATTATATGATATAAAATAAATTATATTATTTATTATATTGAATTTTCCAAACGAAAGAAGAAATAATATTACTAAATATCCATTTTTATTGATTATTAATTCAGATGTTTTTAAATTACCAAAAATATAATTATTAATTTCAGTATAAATATCAATAACAATAACCAATATTGAATCTTCTTCAATAAATGAATAATTATACTCCGATAAATCATTTAATTCTTTTAAATAAAAAATATTATAATTATTCAATTCATTTTGAAATGGATAAAATAAAATATCTATATGAATAGAAATATTTAATAAATAAAATAAAAAAAATAAAATTAAAAAAAATATCTATTAAAAATAATAATTATTATAAAAAAAAATTTTATTAAAAATAATAAATATATTAAAATAATGTTAATTAAAAATAATATTCCATCATAAAAATAATTTTTAATTCCTTCAAACATCAGAAAAATAATATTTCTGGAATTTATTTAAAATAAACTATTTAGAAATAATAATATCTAAAATGTTACATTTAATAATATATTGTGGGATAATTATTATAATTTTATTTTTAATAAAAAAATGGGTTAGAGGAGGTATATGTAAAAACAAGCATGATATGACAGGACAATTTATAATTATAACAGGAGCATCAAGTGGTTTAGGAAAAATATCATCATTAGATTTAATAAATCACAATGCAAGAGTAATTTTTGCTTGTAGAACAGAATCAAAAGCAAATGAAGTAATAAAAGAAATTCCAGAAAATTTAAGAAAAAATGCTGAATTTATAAAAATTGATTTATCATCATTTTCATCAATAAAATCCTTTTCAGATAAAATAAAATCAAATTACCCAAAAATTGATATATTAATGAATAATGCAGGTTTACATCCAACAACATATAAAATAACAGAAGATAATTTAGAATCATTTTTAGAAGGAAATTATATTGGAGCTTTTTATTTAACAATATTATTACTTCCTCATATGAATGATAAAGGAAGGATAATTAATTTATCAAGTATAGGACATTATTTAGCAAAAATTAAATTAGGTGAAATAAAAAATTTTACTGATAATGAATATATGAAAAAAAAATTTTTTGGAGGACTTTTTCCAATGATTGATTTATATGGTAATACAAAATTATTTATGATGTATTTTACTCAATATTTATCTTTTTTCTTTGAGGAAAAATATAAAAATTTAAAAAGTGTTTGTTTACATCCTGGAATTGTTAATACTGATTTTTTCGAAAGAATTACTAGAGATTATCCAAATAGTAAATTAATTTATAAAACTTTTAAATGGGGTTTTCAATTTTTTGGTAAAACACCTATTGAAGGAGCACAAACTCAACTTTATTTATGTTATGCTCCTTGGGAAGAATTAATTAATGGAGAATATTATGCTGATTGTAAAAGAATTAATCCTTTTGCTATTGGGAGAAATCAAGATATTAGAAATGAAGTTATTAATTGGACTATTGATTTGTTAAAAAAATATTTTCCTGAGGATAATTGTGTTAAAGATTTGAAATATTATAAAGAAATAAAAGGTTAAATATAAAAATGTTTTATAATTTTTTTTTTTAATTTTCTAAAATAAAATTATCCATAATAAAATATTTAAATTCCTTTTATATATAATTTGATTTTTTTCTTTTTTATCATTTTTAACAAAAATATTTTTAAAAAAAATTGAAAATATTTTAAACACAGAAAAACTATTTTTTTTTTTTTGAATATTATATTTTTTATATATTTTTCTTATTTTTTATAATAAATAAATATTGTTTATTAAACTCATATAAATAAATTATCTTTATATTTTAATATTAATCTAAACCATTTTC
>Ga0256407_10004244_pt1 | contig 24228 bp, 34 predicted proteins | sample RumenRJG_04DNA_FD_193489 | JGI IMG/M metagenome (GOLD analysis project Ga0256407, IMG submission 193489) | Bovine rumen microbial communities from Lethbridge, Alberta, Canada - RJG_04 | ecosystem: Host-associated > Mammals > Digestive system > Stomach > Rumen | place: Canada: Alberta... | reverse complement strand
ATTCAATATATTTGCAGCATATCCCTCGTCTACTCTCTACGCATTTATGAGTGTTCTGTTTCCATTTGAACTATTTGTACTAATGTCTCTCAATTTAGTTCGGTATTATCCCAACACGTTATTGGTTAGTGTACTGATTACTCATAAAGATTATGTCAATGACGTAGAAAGACTTGAACTTTCTTCATCAGTTAGCATCTGCCTTACTTTCCTAAATGCTTAACGCCAAACTGACATCTTTACAATTACACGGGATTTTTACCGACTTTGGGGGATTCTACATTGGGATTTCTCGCCAATGCACTCCAATTGTTTTTTGATGCTTAAAGTCAGTTGTTCTATTCAATTGAACTACCGAACCATATTTTTTTATTTTAAATTATGTTCAATTTTTTTTTCCAATTTCTAACACTAGTTTCTGTTGCATTACATAACTGTGCAATTTCTAAATTATTTTTACCTTCATTTATGTAGTTTAAAAACAATTCTTTTGGAGGCATTTTTTTTTGCGCATTGTGCGCACACTCAACTGAACAATATTTTGTTTTTCGTTTATTTAATATCTTGCATCCACAATATTGGCAAAATTCATTTTCTTTTTTATCGTTTTCGCCTAATGTTTTCCCAAAAATATTTTCTATTTTATTTTCGCCATAAACCTCCTTTATTTTATCTTTTTTATATTGTGGTGTTTGCATTATATTCTTATTATAAATGTTTTTTCCACAATAATTGTCTGTAAGTGCATGGCAATTTGGGCATAATATTTGTAGATTTTCAATTCTATTATCAAATCTATTACCATTAACATGATGTAATTGAAGTGGTATTTGCTTTCCTTGCCATACAGTTAATCCGCAATTTTCGCAAGCACATTTTTTCAAACCTTCATTAATTAATCTTTTTCGTAAATTATTTGAATTATCATATGTTGAATTTTCAACTAATATTTCAGATAATTGTTTTTTTGTGTTTTTATTTGGGTCAAATAATTTACAAATATTCCAACCTTGCCCAGTAAAATGGCTTGTATCAATGTTATATTTTTTTATTGCTATGTGAATTTTTCTATAATTTGCACCAAAAGTACCTAAACCAAGTTCTCTGCACATTCCAGCAATACTAAAAGATTTTAATGCTGCATCTTTATATTCTTGTTCTGTAAAATCTTTATTTTTCATTAAATGACATTTTAATAATAAATATCATTTAATATTAAAAAGTATAAACGTGACGTAAAAAAAAATGGTGCGTTTACCAATTTTTTGTAGGTAAGGTGGGAATCGAACCCACACGGAACTCACGCCCCAACAGTTTTTGAGACTGCCCTGTATACCAATTCCAGCACTAACCCATTTTGTATAGAAGATGGGAATCGAACCCATAAGCCGTGAGGCACAAGTTCCTTAGACTTGCGTGTCTACCAGTTCCACCACTTCTACATTTTGCCGTATAGTTAAATGCGGCAATTTTTTGTGGTTAATCTAGGCAAAGTGTGTCAGCAATCACAGTCGAATCAACAACCACAGTCGAATCAACAACAAGGGTTGAATCAACATCAACGGTTTCATTACTTGGCTGATTAGCCTTTTCACCACAAGCAGCAAGGGACAAAGCCATTACTACGCCTACAAATAAAAAAATCTTCTTCATATTTAATAACTATTTTTAAAAAGTTTAATGTTCTGAGCGCGTAGACGGAATCAAACCGTCACATTTGCCGTGGTAGGGCAATATCATAATCATTAGACCATACGCGCAATTCGGAAACCTTTGTTCATACTTCTGATTGGATAGTAGGAATTTAAAACATATTGCTGCAAGTTTCCTTATTTATTTCTGTTTCCTCAAAGCATTACAAATATATAAAAAAAATTTACAAAAAGCAAATTTTTAATGTTAAAATTTGTAAAAAAAATCAAAATGGCAAATCATCGTCTTTTAATTTTGACAATTTCCAAGTATAACAATGAATCATATCCCTATTTAATGGGGTATAATTGCTATACCTTTCCAAATGACAAGTTAATCCATATACATGGAAAAAACGGTCAATTGCCTTTATTGATGATTCACAATATTCAAGATTCTCTGCCGAAATATAAAATAATCTGGAAATTAAAGAAAACTTAGTCAAGTCAGTATCACTAAGTTTATCCAAAATTAATTTCAAATGATTATATGTAATATCAGCAATTTGCTTGTGTGTGAAACAAATTTCAATAGTTTTTACTTTCATTTTGATTCAAGCATTGAAATGATAACATTCATATAATACTCACCATTCTCATTATATCTTGAATGTACAAGAAATTTCCATCCATGACAAGCAAATACATATTTCAACAATGATTCATCTTGGTCATTCAATGGTTTGTCCATCTTGATATTCTTGATGCTCAAAAGACCCAATTTCTGTTTCTCAATTGAATTTAAAACATTCAAGATTGTCTGACAAATGTTAGTTAGATTTTCATCAGATTCAATGAATCTAACCATTACGTCAAGTGGGGTTATAAATTTTATATTTGCCATAAATTCAAATAATAAATATTACAATTATTCAAAAAGTTTACTTTTTTTCTGAAATTTCTTCAAAATCAACGAAATTTTCTTCTTCGTGCGGTTCTTCAAGATATGGCATTGGTTTTCCAATGGCAATGACTTCTGTTGCCCAACCATAAAGGCTAGCACTAGTGCTACCAATAAGGCACTGTCCAGTGACACGATTGGCAATCCACACCATATGGCACATCCAAACACCATTCACCTTACAGAATACAATATCTCCGCTTTGTGGTGTTTCGTGAATTGGGTCTAAACGCACATATTGGGAATCCACAAGCAATGGTGTCATACTATCACCACGTTCCCAATGTGCAATGGCTTCACCGTTCTTTAATGTTTCAACCATCAAAGACGGGTCTTCAATCACTTTCAATCCATCCAATTTTTGAGGACAATTAACTACTTTGTATGTATTCATATTTTTTTACCTATTTAAATTATTTTTTATAGAAAACTTTATCATAATCTTCTTTCACCATTTTTATTATTTCTTCTTTATCTCTATCGCGCCCAAAAATTTCCCAAGAATATAAACCTTGTTCAACCATCGCAACAATCCAATCAAACACTTCTTGTCTAAATTTTTCTCTTTTTTGTGTTTGATGTACTATTATGTTTAACAAAGATTCAGATATTTCACCGATTTTTATATTGCCAACTGGATTACAACACAGTTCAGCAATGTCATATGCAAATCTTTCTTCTCTTTTCATATTTAATTTAAAATAAAGGTAACTTTCGGTGCAGTTGCACTTCGTTAGCAAACAATGAATAGCAACAACAGCGCGAGGTCTGACATGAGTATGCCCACAGTTGCATTTCGCTTGCAAACAATTGTTAGCAACAACCAATGGGAAAGTAAACCCCGTTGCTTCGTGTTGCATTTCGTTTGCAAACAATGGCTAGCAACAACTCTAGAGCAAAAAAAATAGAGGAGCGTCACGGTTGCATTTCGCTTGCAAACAATGAATAACAACAACAACCTACTTCAACCCCTAGAAGAGCATTCAGTTGCATTTCGCTTGCAAACAATTGTTAGCAACAACATCGCCAATTACATCAACAAGGAGATGGACGTTGCATTTCGCTTGCAAACAATTGTTAGCAACAACCACAATCCCGCTCACTATATTGCATACGAAGTTGCATTTCGCTTGCAAACAATTGTTAGCAACAACAACGGAGAAACAGATATTAATACAAAAGATGTTGCATTTCGCTTGCAAACAATTGTTAGCAACAACGCAATCAATATAAGTTGCTGATTATAAGTTTGTTTTGCAAACTTTTGGAAATAAAAAATATTGTTTGAAACGATTGGCTGATATAATCAGCCATTTTTTTTCTGCTTCAACAAGCACTGCTTTTTAGGGGAATTGCTTCCTTGTCATCCACAGTAGGCTCTCCACAGACATTAGACATCCCGAATGCACTTCGGTAGGGCAATTTATTTATACACAGTGATTTGCCATCATCACTTTCTCTTTATGTTATTTCCTTTTCTTTTTTTTCTTTTGGTTTTGGTTCAGTTAATGTTCTAAACCCTTCATTTTTAATGTTTATTGCAGCATTAATATCTCGATGATGATGTGTGCCGCAATTTGGGCAAGTCCATTCGTGAATATTTGTATTTTTTAATTTTCTGTTTCGATAACCGCAACAAGAACAATTCTGACTGCTTGGATAAAATCTATCAATCTTAACAAAATTCTTGCCATTCCAACGGGCTTTATACTCCAATTGGATTCTAAGTTCACCCATATTGGCATTTGAAACTGAATTTGCAATATGATGATTTTTTGCCATTCCTTTTACGTTAAGGTCTTCAACGCAAATGGTGTTGACATTTTCATCTTTTACAATGTCAGATGATATTGCATTTGTTGCATATTTCCTTTTTCTTCTGATTTTATCATGCAACTTTGCAATTTTCTGTTGCAGTTTGATATAATTCTTTGACGGTTTCTTTTCTTCAATTTCCTTTCCGTGCTTTTTTGAAAAAAACGTATTACCAGTTGGTAATATCTTTTTTCTTGAAAGCAACCTTTGAAGATGTTTTATATGCTTTAATTCCCTTTCAACAGAAATGGTTTCATATAATTTGCCGTTAGATGTGGCTGCATTAACCTCTTGTTTAGTTCCCATATCAACACCAACAGTGGTTTCAATTGTTGGTGTTTGTGGTGTTTCTTCTACGGCATCATTTTCAACCAAAATGGAAGCCTCATAATAGTCATAACCTTTTTTTGAAATTGTAACACGTTTAATTGTACCAAAAAACGGCTGATGCATAATCATTTTAATTGATTTGCACTTGAGAATATTCAATTTACCATTTTTGATAAAAACGGTTGTATGATGTTGATTATTGGTTGTATATGAGCCTTCATAAGTTTTTGATTTGAATTTTGGTTGATTTTTATTCTTATCAAAAAAATCTTTGAATGCTTTATCAAGATTCATACCAACATAGTAAAAAAGAGTTGAATCCGCATTCTTTAACCATTTGGTTTTTTCTTCTTTTTTTAATTGAGGCAAATCTTTGGTAATTTCATATTGCGCACTCAAATGTTTTTTCTTGCAATCAGTATTATCTTTGTTTTTTTGATAATATGTGTTGATTTTATCCAAGGCGTAATTCCAAAACCACCTTGCAGCATTGAAATTCAAATCAAAGAATTTCTTTTGTTCATCTGTTGGGTATATTCTGTATTTATAAGCCTTTTCCATATATGTTGTTTTTAGTTTTCGTAATGCAAATATACAAACTTTTTTTGTAAATAGCAAATATTTTTTGTTAAAAAATGTAAAAAAAATGGTACTAGTTTTTATGCTAGTACCATTTTTTTTATTTTTTCTTGCCAAGAATCTTTAAAATTTGCAATAGCAAGTTTATGAAATCAAGGTAAAGAGATAATGCGTGTTTGATTGACAAACGCTTTGCATAATCGTCATATTCCTTTACATAAGCCAAATCTGCTTTGATTGCTTGGGCATCATACATGATAAGACCGAAAAACAGAACAATTGCAACATAGGTTGTAACCCATTCCAAAGCGGTTGATGCAATGAAAATGTTTAATATTGATGCAATTATAATTCCTATCAATCCGAAGAAAAAGAAACTACCATATTCCAATAGATTGATTTTTGTTGTTTTACCAATGAAAAACATCAGTAGGAACAAGAAGGTTGTTACACCTAATGAAACAACAATTGACATCAATTGATATACAAGGAATATGCTTGATAGCATTATACCTTCGTTGATTGCAAATGCAAAGTACAAAAGTTTTGACGATGAACTGTTTTTTGCACTGTTTATTGCAAAGAGAAAAACAAAACTGATGATTGCCGATGCTATAAAAATGTATTCATACATTTGTATAGTTAAAGGCAAGATACTTACAATATAGGCACATAATGTTGTCACACCAATGCCCAATGTAAGCCAACAGAAAATCATGTCTACAACTTTTTTCTGAGCGAAATCGCTAATGTAATTTGTTTCTTGATAATAATACTTACTCATATAAAAAAAATTAAATGGGTTAACGAATATTAGTAGGGTCTATTGGTCGAATGTTCCCATTATTTTTTTGACGTTCAAATTCTTCCCTTGTCATTGAAAGCCAACGTCCGTTTTGATAAATCTCATAGAGAAAACCCCTTGAGGTTGGGTTGATACGTACCATTCCGTTTATTGGCTTAATGACATCATCCACATTCATTTGGGATTGTTCATCATTATAGTCTTTACCAAATAATTTGGAAAACAAATCTTGGCGTAACGGATTTTCTTCTGTAACAATGGCTTCTTCAATTTCCCTTTCTTCCACATTTTCTTCAACCCAAGAAAACTTGAAAATATCAGCCGCACTTAAACCACAAGTCATACTTGGTGTAATATCAAATTCTCTAAGGTCTAGTTTGAGAAAAAGATTTCCTTCCTTATCACAAATGCAACCTTCTCTTGTGATGTCATCATTTTCAAAGGTCAATAAATCCCAAGCAATTTTCTTTGTTGTGGTAATTACATTGTTTTTCGCGCCATCCAAGTCATATTTGAATGTTACACGCAAAGATTTAAGAAACGTTTGCGGGTCAATCTCATTATTGTTAGGTGTAACAAAATGGTGCTTTCTCAATGACTGGAACCCACTAAGTTTCACTATCATGAAATTGATTAAACCATCTTGAGTTGGGTATGTAGACAAATCATTTGGATTGAATTCAAGGTTCTCAGTAATTGGGTAATAATACCGTTTCCAATTGCATGTATTTGGCATTACAGTTAAGCCTTCTTCAAATGGAATGTTCAAATATTCACACAATGTTGGTGAAAGTGTATAAATTGAAAAATTAAATCCTTTTGCTTTTTTAACAACAAGATATATAACACCGTTTTTCGAAACAACGTGTTTCAATTCATATACCTTATTTATGTTAGTTTTGTCAAATTCATTTTCAATATAATAGTTGTTACCAACAACCATTTTTTCTTTTTGGGTGTGATTGTTGTTCAAATCCAAAATTGGGGTCAAAACACTATCATAAATTGCTGCAACATTTTCATCAGTTTGGGTACATTCTTGCTTAACCAATTGTTTAACTTTCTTTTTCTGTGTTTTGGCAACATTAGTTGTTGTTGTAGAACTATACGTATCATCCATAATCCAAGGACTAGTTGGCTTAGATTTTATTTTGGGTGCTGATAATTTAGTTGCATCAGCAATAGCCTCTCTAATTACTCGATTAAGGGCTGCTTGAAAATCCCCATTAGTAATATAACTATTATATCTCATTGTTCCCATACAATCTTTAATATTCTTAATATTTTTTTTGATAATCATTAAATCATATACATTACTGTCAGAATCGTTTTGATTGGAATTATTAATAATTTCTGTTATTAATTTCCTAAGTTCTGTTACCTTTTCACAATTTTCATTCATTTTACTTGCTATCAGCATCAAATACCTAGGAATTTCATCCAAACTATTTAATTTTTGGCATAATAACCGATACTCATTATTTAATTCGTTATGCAACGAAACAGAAATTGATTGTAGTAAAAACAAATAATTAAAATATTCGTTCATAATGTATATAACGTTATTTATTTCTTCTGCAAATTTACATATTTTTTTTAAGATAAGCAAATATTTTTTGTTAAAAATTATTAAAAAAAGGTTGAAGAATTTTTGATTCCCCAACCTTTTCATTTTTTTTTATCAAGTGGTTTTACTCAGTAAGGGAGATACCACCAACAGAAGTATCTTGTTCAATTTGTGCTTGAGCCTTAAACATATTGCCAATTTCATTGAACTTATTGGCAATTTCAGCATACTTTTGCTTGCGTTCATCACGCTTGCTGCGATATTCTGCCACTGTTTGCTGACTAATCTCAAAAGCATCTTTGATACTATTTGCCATAACATCAAGAGTTTCTGCCTCAATGATAGATTCATTAGCAAACTTAGCCATTTCCTTTGTATTGTTTTTCAAAGTTTCAGCAGATGCCTTCATAGCCTTGTTGACACCAGCCTTAACCTTGTTCATGGTTTCAATTGCCTTACGCTGATTTGATTGAGCAACCAAAATCTTGAGTTGGTTGGCAAATGCGCCCATTACAATGGTCTGTAATGTCCTAGTGTTTGATACCACAGCCACATTGGTTGTTTGTGTCATTAAGATTTCAAACAATTGTGTCTGAGAAAGGGCTTTTACATCCCTTAATGTGTCAACTTGCCTTTCAAATTCTGTGATAAAGTTTTGCTGACGAATCAGTTCATTGGATGGTGTATTACCGCTTTCCTTCATCTTTTGAAGATTTTCTTCTTCAACAGAAATACGATAATCACCCGCAATAATCAATGTGTCCAATTCTGCAACATACTTTGTTAACGAATCGTACAAATTCTGTAACTGATTGTTATCTGAAATTGCACGAAGATTCGCATTATTGATGTTATCAGAAATACTGTTAACTTTGGCTTGCACAGTCTGATATTTTGCGATTTTATCTTCCAAAGTAGTAACCAAATTACGCACAATCGGCAAAGATTCGATGAATTTACGGAATGCCGACCGTTCTTTCAAATCACTCAAATCAATTTGATTTAGGTCACTCATGATGTCATTAATAATGGCATCTGTTTCATCATTGATTGATTTTGTTGTGAGCAACCCATTTCCGCTTTCCGAAATGTATTTGGTGATTGTAACGCCATAATTTGTAGCACTACCAACATCTTTGGCGTTAATGTTTTTTGTAACCTCCAAACACTTAGCCTTTTGTGCATCTGTAAGGAGAGTTAAATTAGTTACACCTTGTTCGCTGATTAGTTGTGGTGTCTTTTCTGCAACCTTGGTTTCAACGGGTGTGGTTTCAACTGTAATTGTCTGAGTAGGGTTTGTTTGTTCTTTCATATTCTTATTTGTATATTGTTTTGTTTTAATAGTGCAAATATAGCACTTTTTTTTGACAAAAACAAATATTTTGTGTTAAAAAAAATTAAAAAAATCATTTTTCAACTTTTTCAACCATTTGACTGTTAATTCTATCCAAATAAGAACTGTGACAATAACGTTTTCCAATTTTCGCGCCCCAAAAAAAGATTTTATCATCTTTGTTAGGGTATGCCCTAAACATAGAATTTGTCGTTGTGTGTTTTACCAAATCACCAACTTTAATTTTCTTTCCGTGAATATCTTTTACCATATTATTTTAAGTATTTAATTATTTTGTCATTCTCTATTGACCAATCTCCATTTCGTAGTTCCGTCAATTCATCTTGGGTAATGTCGCTTTTCATTAGTTTATCCAAATCAGCGACATAATAAACAGAACCATTCTCATTTGTTTTCAATTCAACTTTAGCATACTTTGTAAGTATATTGATGCCCATCAGCAGTAAAGTTGTTTTTTTACTTGGCAATGTCATTATTGCCCTAAATATATTTTCATCAATCATTTTGTTTATTCAACTTTTTTACGTCTAAGGAAATGTTCATAAAACACATTTTTTGCTAATTTTTTCTCTTTTTCAAATGTTTCCTTGTCAAGATACCTAAAATAGAAATCTTTATATTTTATTTTTTTTATATCTAATCCATTATAACAATTAACCCAAATATTTCTCCAAATTTCATCATGTACTACCCATTCATCATAATTACCGACAAATGAAACATATCTGCACAAATCAGTTGGGTTAATTTCTGCATAAATTAAAACGTCTTTTCTTGATTTATGTGATTTTGAAAATTTTTTCATATATTCGCCATATAAATTATGTATTTTAAGGAATCTTATGAAATAAACAGCAAAACTATCATTTATAAAAAAAATAGAAATATCTTTTGGAATTTCTTGTATTTTTTTGCACTTTTTATTCAGTGCTTCTTCTTTCTTTATTTCTATTGCTTCAATAATTGTTTTTTTTAGAGCAAAAAATAATTGTAAAACGAATAAAAATAAGCCCCAAAAAATTACAAAAGCAAAAAGCCTCATCATTAGTTCACTCATGGCAAAAAATAATTTTTACAAATATATAAAAAAAATATTTAAATAACAAATATTTTTAGTTAAAAAATAAAAAAAATGGTAATAGCATTTGTGACTATTACCATTTTCTACTTATTCTGTGATTCCGAAGAATTAAACATAGTCAAAAGTGGTCACACCACTTTCTGTACATTCACGCCTTGCATTATCTTGCAAGTTCCTTCGAAACGATAACAATACTTCCTTCACCTTCTCACGTTTAAGTTTCTTAGGCTCAAAAGCACCATTATCAAGTTGTTTTAAGAGTGATTCTTGTAACACGGTTACAAGCACTCTGTTCCTTATATTCTTTGCAGCATTAAAATCCCAATTTTCTGTAATCACAAGTCTTGATTTTCACTATGATGCGCCTTCCGTTGCGCTGAATAAGACCGTGTTTAATTCTACCAACAAGTCCTTCTGCTGGATAATCAGCAACAGCAGACTTAAAACCTTTTATAACGTACTTTTCTGCCTCTGGAATTGTCATATCACCAACAAAAGGCACTGTTTCAACACCAATACCCTTGCAAATTTCATTGACAACATCCATCTTCAGCCACCAACCGTCAATGTTGATGTCAAATACTCTAAAACAATAATCAGTCTGTGCAAAATCAGAATATGCTTTTCCAATAGCACCTTGAATTCCCTTTCCATGAAGTTCACCGTAAATCTTTACCAAGAATGGTATTTCATTGCCATTTTCATCATATTTCAAAGTGAACATCTTGGAAAGTTTTTCTTCTGTGAAAATGGTGTCAAGATACGCAATCCATTCATCCTTGATGCAAGCCTTTTCAGTTTTCCCATGATACTCCTTTGTGTGACCATCCCAATAGCAAGCAAAATTTGTACCGTCAATCTTTTCGTACCATTCCCACTTGACATCCTTGAGATATTCTACAACCTCTTCTGAAAAGTTGCCAATAATGATTTTGCCCTTGTCAATACCATCTTCAACACGCTTATAAAGGGTGTTGATTTTTGAATAAGTTTGATGCAATAATTTCATAACTTTTATTTTTTTGTTGTGCAAAATTACACATTTATTTCGAAACAAACAAATATTTTTGGTTAAAAATTGTTAAATCTTTTTTATGAGTAATCTTTTATATAAAAGTTTCCCGTTTACAGATGCTTTCATTTTTGTGTTTTCATCCCATCCACTTGGAATTCCATATTGGTATGTGCATCCAACAATTCTAAATTGAGTTGGGCAATAATTTTCCAAAAATGTTATAGGAACACCCATAATATCATTATAATCAATTGGAATATCAGAAACCCTACTGACCTCTATTGCATCATAATTGTCATATTTAGGATATTCTTTTGCATTATAATGCTTATAAAGTTCAAGTGGCTTGTGACGCTTATTGTGGTCAAGATTCGTGTACCAAACAGCAGTTACATCCTTTTTTTCGCCATCACTAATGAATGTCATATTATGCCCGTTTGTGTTAACACCAAGCCAAATAAGATTATCTCTAATCAAAGGAAAAATAATTTCATGCGTAATCGCATTCATATTTCCAATAATAAGGAATTTCTTGTTATATGCCATCAGTTGTGCCACATATTCCCTAAACAATGAAAATGGTGGGTTGGTGCAAACTATATCAGCACGTTTAAGCAATTCTATCATTTCACCACTTCTAAAATCCCCATTTTCAATTAAATCGTGTTGTTCGCATAAATTTATATCTAGTAATAATTTTTCATTAGTTTCTCCATGATAAAATAAAACTTTGCTGTTATCCCCATATGATGTGCAAATTAATTCTTTTAGACCAAGTTTTTCAAAATTCAACACAAAATATTGTGAGAAATAACCATAATTTGCATCATTGCAATTACATAATACAATTTTATTTTTGAAATGTTCTGTATAGTGCTGCAACTCTTTTTCAATATCACTCAATTGGGTATAAAATTCATCGTTTTTTGCTTTTTTAGCACTAGTTAAATTGTTATTGTTTGACATTATTACATATAATTTGATTTTATTTATTTTATATAAAAAAAACGGGAATCCATCATCAACGGATTCCCGTTAAAAATTTGTTATACCCAAGCCGATACTTTTCTAGATGCGACAACCCTACCCCTAAATTGGTCATTTGGATAATCTTTTCTTGTGTTAGCAACAATTTCTTTTGTTATATTCACTGCATCATCAAAAGCCAAAAACGGCTTGCATGGATATGTTAACAAATCTTTCCCATTACATTGTACTTCGATTTTCATGGCATTTAAATTTTTTTTTAGTTAATTAACAGTTACGAAAGAATACGTCTTGCTGCCCTTTCGCAAAATCATATACTTGCCGTGCAGCATATCAGACAGATTTACTTTCCTAGAAACGTCAATCTTTGACAAATTCACACTGATTCCACCACCTTGAATGAGTTTTCGAATCTCACCCTTGCTTGCTGCATATCCCATATCAACCGCCAAATCAATGAATGATGGATTGGATTCAAGTATTTCTTTGCTTACATTGAAATGTGGTACACCATTAAATATACTGCAAAGAGTCTTTTCATCAAAACCCTTAAACGTTTCAATGGTAGAATTCTTGTCAAACAAAGCCTTTGATGCATCAATTGCTTTATTTGCCTCTTCTAAACCGTGTACCATAGTGGTTACCTCAAAAGCCAAACGTTTCTGGAGAAGATGAAGATGTGGCATACCTTCGTGTTCTGCAATCAAAGTTTCGATTTCTTCCTTTGACAAAAGGGTGAACATCTTGATATACTTCTTTGCATCTTCGTCAGACTGATTCAACCAAAACTGATAGAATTCATATGGCGATGTCATTGTCGGGTCAAGCCAAATGTTCTTGCCACCCTCAGATTTGCCAAACTTAGTTCCATCCGCACGGGTTACAAGCGGCCAGGTCATTACCGCACATTCATCAATGTTGATTCCGCTTTTGCGCATAACCTCAATACCCGTCATTGCATTGCCGAATTGGTCACTACCACCAATCTGCAATTTGCATCCATATCGTTCATTGAGAACCTTGAAATCGTTTCCTTGAAGCAACTGATAGGTGAATTCAGTGAATGACAAGCCATTGCCTTCACGCGATAGACGCTTTTGTACTGATTCCTTTGCAATCATATAATTGATTGTAATCAGTTTGCCGACCTCACGCGAGAAATCCAAGAAAGAATAGTCTTTCATCCAATCATAGTTGTTGACCATAATTGCAGCATTGGGTGCTGAAGAATTGAAATCAATAAGATGTGACAACTGTTTCTTGATGTTGGCTGCATTGGATTCCATTTCTTCTACTGAAATGAGTTTGCGTTCTTCAGCCTTGAATGATGGGTCACCAAGCAACGCAGTTGCGCCACCAACCAATACAATAGGTCTGTGTCCGTGACTTTGAAGAATACGTGCAACAATGAATGCAAGAAGATGACCAACGTGCAATGACTTTCCAGTTGGGTCTGTTCCAACATAGAATGTTGTACTTTTGCCATTCAACAAATGAAACAAATCACCCGAACAAGTGTTTGACTGTGCCAAACCGCGCCACTTAATTTCTGAAAATAAATCTGCCATTTTTTTGTTTTATTATTTTTTTTTTAATGAATACTTTTTACGTGGCAAATATATAAAAAAAATATTGAAATGAAAAATTTTTTTAGTTAAAAATTATTAAAAATAATAAAATATTTATATTAAATACTAATATTATAATATTATGAAAATTATTAGATTAACAGAAGATAAATTATATGATATAATTAAGAATTCGGTAACAAGAATACTAAAGGAAAACGAGCAATCTGAAATAAATGACATTTACAACTCTAAAAATGTAATTGGTATGGAAAACAATAACCCTTTATTAGATAAGAATTGGGGGAATGGTTTTTCATTAAGGCAATTTGTTAATATACGTAATATATCTGATAGAATTGATTATTGTTATGAAACACTTGAACCAATTGGACAAGGCAAAAGACGTGCTTGTTTTTTCCTCAATAACAAATATGTATTAAAAATAACAAAAGGTGACCATAGATACCAAACAAAAAACGAATATGACACTTCTTTGTTGATGAATGGTATTGACATATTTCCACGTATAATTTATCAATCACCAGATTTTACATGGTCAATTGTTGAATATGCTAGACCAATGACAGAAGAAGATTGTCAAACATTATTAGGTTTACCAATATCTAGTTTAAGACCAAATGAGCCATCTTTGCAAGGATTTCAACTTTGGGCTGAAACAAAAGCAAGACAGCCAAAAAGACAAATAGATAACTATCCTTCTAGTTATTATGCTGTAGAAAAGCATAATTGTGATGCAATTTATAGCAAATTGGCAAAGGAACATCCTTGGTTCAAACAGTTATACAAATTGGAAAATTCACAAAGAGGTGATTTGGATTTTGGTACAGATTTAAATAATGGTGCTTATGGTTTAAGAGAAGATGCTTTTGGTGTTGTAAATAGGAATGGTAAGGATATGATTGTTATTAGCGACATTGGATTTATAAAACCATTTGATACAAGAAAAATTAAGAGAAAATACGGCATAGATAGTCCACAAGTTCCAGAAATTGATTTTTAATAAAAATAAAAAAATGTCATGGATTGAAATATTATCCATGACATTTTCTTTTGTATTTACATTTTACCACCTTTACCGCAATTGCATTTTACACAAAGCATCTGAAGATTATCCAATGTTGTTTTTCCACCTCGCCACCACGGAACAATATGGTCACCAACCATATCTGAATAATCATATTGTTTTCCACAATGAGGACAAACACCATTCTGACGCTCATATGCAATGCGTTTCAAACTATTGTCAAATGACCGCTTTGAAAGTTTCTTTGCAACACTTTCATCATTGCCACTCAAGACATATTCGTAAATGCCTTTCTTTTCTGTCACCTCATCGTTTTCCATCAAACGTGAAATTTCAGCATCCAATTCATTTACATCATATTTGGTTTCCTTGTACCTTGCATACAGTTCTCCCCAATTGATACCAAGCATTTCCTTGCGATAATGCTTTTCAATGAACGTAGCCTTCACCCATTCAATGACATTCAAGAAATAAAGCCACAATTCATTTGCATTTGCGTCATGCTGATGCTCTGACATATAATCAGCAATGTTACCACCACTAATCCACGAAAGTGCGGTTTCAAGATATTCTTGACGAATCGGTGAACCCTTTACATACTTTGATGCAAGTTTGTAGGCAACACAATTGGTCTTTGAAAACTTGCGTTTTGCATCAGCAAGCCAAGCACCCGTGTAGTTGATATTGAGTAGTTCTTGCCGTGTGAGTTTTTCTCCAGCAATGTTGATGGTCTCAAACCAATCAAGTCGCTCCCTATCACTACCCTCACAGATGTAAATATCCACTGTGTAATTCAAGATTGCATCTTGTTCTTCTTTGGTCAAGTTGTGGAAATACATACTATTGTATGAAAACACACTGTTGATATATTGACAGAAAGAAATTGTACGCTGCTGACCATCAAGAATCTCAAATGAGCCATCATCGTTCTTTGCCCAATACATTACGTTAAGTGGGAAATTCTTCTTGATGGTTGTGATAACCGCATTGCGCTGCGCATCCTTGTAGACAAACTCACGCTGATATGGTGGTCTTACATTCAGTCTGCCACCAAACGCAACAACACCTTCCTCTTGATTGTCTGAATATCCATTGGCAATCTCACCAATTGTAAATAACTTATGTTCGATTTTCATATATGATTTAATTTATCGTTAATATATCACTTGAATTTAATCAAAATACGCGCATAAATTTCTTTTTTATTTATTGTGAAACGATGCCCATAATTTGGATTATTTTCAACATATCTATCAATTCCAATTATTTCAAACTGATTAGGACAATATTTATTCAAGAAAGTTATTGGTACACCAATAATTCCATTGTAATCCATTGGAATGTCAGCAACCTTGCTTACCTCAATAGCATCATAATTGTCATATTTTGGGTATTCTTCCTCGTTGTATCGCTTGTATAGGTCAAGTGGTGTATGACGCTTGTTATGGTCGAGATTTGTATACCAAATAGCAGTTACATCATTTTTTTCGCCATCACTAATGAATGTCATATTATGCCCGTTTGTGTTAATACCAAGCCACAATCTGTTTTCCTTAATCAATGGGAACACCTCTTTATAGGTAATAGCATTCATATTGCCAATGATAAGGAATTTCTTATTAAAAGCCATGAGTTGAGCCACGTATTCCCTAAAAAGACTGAATGGTGGGTTTGTACACACAATGTCAGCCCGTTTTAACAATTCAATCATTTCCTCACTGCGGAAATCACCCTTACCCTTTAATTCGTACTGTTCCCATTCTTCAATATCGGGAATATGATTGCCGTTCTTATCACCATGATAGATGCATACCTTGCCATTTTCATCACCATCACCATAAGATGTGCAAATTAACTCAGCAAGTTCAAGACGCTCAAAATTCAAAGCAAAATACTGAGAAAAATTGCCATGAATGGCATCATTGCAATTACATAATACAACCTTATTCTTAAAGTGTTCAGTGTAATGCTGCAATTCTTTTTCAATGTCGCTCAACTGAGTATAAAACTCATCATTTTTGGCTCTTTTTGCTTCGTGTAGATTTGAATTCTTCATTTTATTGTTTTTTTTGTTTTGGTAATGCAAAGATAATAAGTATATTTGGAAAAACCAAATTATTTTTGTTAATAAATGTTAAAAAAAATGTGAAGTTAAAAATTAACCCCACACTTTTCTCCTAGAATAACAAATATTAAGCCATCTATAATGTAAATCTTCCCAAAAATGGAAACCTTCTTTGGTGTCATCCCAAAAAAAGGCATCATTAATAAACAAATCTATTTTTGTTTTATTTAAGTAATAATCAAATGATTTTATTGGTTTACCAGAAAATCTAGACCTAAATTCAACATCATCTTTGAAATTATGTATAAATTTATGGTATACATCATTTCCTTCTTCTTTCAAGAATCTTACAAATTTTTCTTTTTTTCGCATTTACTGAAAGGATTTCTTTCATAACATATTCTTAGCCACTTTATATTAAGATTTTGCCAATATATTGCTTTTTCTTTAGTATCATACCAAGAAAAAGCATCACTGATATAATTAGATACATATGTTTTTGTTAAATAATAATTCAATGATTTATTTGGTTTGCCTCCATCGTTGAATCTTGACCTAAAATAGAGGTCTTTATTAAAATTATCAATAAATTTGTTAAAAACATCACGTCCTTCCTCCTTTAAAAATCGTATGAATTTTTCTTTTTTTCGCATAAATGTTTATTTTTCATTGTTGCACAAAGGGCAAGATGCTGCATGAACAAAATATTCATTACTTCCAATGTATAAATGCCCTTGAAATGTAAACCCATAAATATACCACCTATAATTATTTGACATATTTGTTATTTCAAATGCGTTGTTTGGTTTTTCAACATTTTCTGCTTGTGCTGGTACCATTGATGAAAACACAAGCATCATCAAAATAAAAACGCCAAATAATGCGCCAACAAAATATAAAATCATTTTACAATTTGAAGAATCTTTTACGCTTTCATCAGTTTTCTTTAATTCATACTTGTACATAACCGTATTTTTTTATATATTTTACTATGTGCAAAGTTAATAATAATATTTGATGTGACAAAATTTATTTAGTTAAAAAAATTAAAAATATTGTTTATATTAAGTGATGTCTATATTCATCATCATATGACTTAATTGGACTTTCATAATTCATCTTATTATAATCATATAATGATACGCCACATTCTTTAATCATCCATTTTCTATTTAGTTTTGCCCAAAATTCTCTATTTTTACGATGTGATGAATACCACAAAAATGCACGCCCCAAATAAAATTTTTCATCATCCGTATTAATTTCTATATGGTCGACATGTTTTTTTTTATTTTTAATAGAGTACCAATCTTTGATGAAATCGGTATATGCATTATTATCTTTCAAGAACCTAATGAAATATTTAAAAGAATCCTTATAATCAACTTTTTTGTCATTTAAAAAAACCAAATTACTCATAGTTCTGATTAAAGCAAAATTTCGTAAATATTATATACCCAAGCAACATTCTTGAAATCCACATATAATTGTACATTTATAATATTGCCAAATGAATCGGTAAGAACCCTTATTCTCATTTGACCATAATCTTTCTTGATGTCTTCCACATAAAAAACCTTTTGAAAGCCATTATCTTCATCAATTTGTCCTTCGTACTTATATATTTTATATATTTGTGGCTCATAACTGTCAATACCTACCATTTTTCTTTCAGTATCAATTACAATTAAAACGTCACATTCGTACCAATCTGACCAATGATAATTATTATGTCTTGTTACTTTTGCTACTGCATATGATGTCCCTACATATGTGTATATTTCACTTTTTGCCGATATTGCAAGCAAACACATCAAAAAAGTTAATAAAATTTTTTTCATGGCTTTGGAAATATATTAAAAATTAATTAAAACCAACTGTTTTTTCCTTGTTTTCTGTAACAGTATATTTACCTCTTTTTTCTTTTGCCTTAACCAATCTTTCAATTGCTTCTTCTTCACGGTATTCCATTACAAAAATCAATTCAAGCAATTCCTTGCAATAGTCAAAGGTGAATCCTTCACTGCATCTTACAAGGCGGTCAATCTGTGCTTTCATTTCATCTGTTGTGATGTCAATTCCACTATCTTTCAACTTGTTTTCGAAATAATACCTTCTAACCTCCGCATTTGGTTTCTTGTATTCAATTATTGTATTGAATCTTGACGGACGGTCTGTGAAAGATGGTTTTAACTGCTCGACATAGTTTGTGGTTGCTATCGTAACAACATTTGAATACTGGTTGTTTCCATCCAATATTTGAAGCAAAAACGTTTCAGCATCTTTATTTTGATTGACAATTCCATCAAAATCTTCTACAATGGTAATGATTTTTCTGTTTGGTTCTATTTGCCTTAATCTTTCAATGTTCTTTGAATATGCAAAAAGTTCAGCAAAAGAATTGATGACTAGTATAATACCATTGTGTTTTTCAATAAGTTCCTTTGCCAATAGATTTATAATACTTGTTTTACCATTACCTGGAACTGAATACAACAATATGTTTCTCTTGTAAACATTACCAAAAGCCTTGTATTTTTCCTCACTTTCCCAAAAATGCTGAATATCATTCATTACTGTTTCAAACACCTTATCGGGCAAATGATACAATTTGGGTTGAATGATTTCAAGTTTTTCAAGATATGCCTTGTTGTTATAAGAATCCCAACAAGGTCTGTAAAATGAAGATGGTATTTCATCAACAACATCATCAACAAACCCATATGTGGAACTACCAATTCTAGTATAATGTTTTGCAGACTTTATTTCAGCATCTTGTTTTCTAGTCAACTTATCACTAAAAACCAACCCGTTGTTGGGATTGATGGTATTTGAATATTCTTCTTCATCACCTAATGTTTCATCATAATATGAATCATCTTCTTCAATTAATTCAGTCAAATCTACGTTCATATCCATTTTTTTTATTTTATATTATACGAATATCCCCAAAATTCCTTAATTGCATTCTTTCTATGATTTTAATCATTGCTTCTGCACATCTTTTACTTGTTTTGTCAGAAAAACGTTTTGGTGGGACATTCTTAATCTTATTTTTCTTTTTTTTACTTTTAAACATGTTGTTTTCAAATTACAAAAACATATATTCGATGCAAATATATAAAAAAAATATCAAAAAAACAAAAAAAAGAGGGTATATTTTTTTGAATATACCCTCAATTTTAAGATTTTTTTCACATTCAAGCCTTCACTTGAAGAAGGATTTCTTGTGAAAGTGCCTTTTGAACCATTTCTTCCGCACTAATTGGCTTTGATGCGGTCTTTTTAACATCTTCACCAAGTAGCAGACTGACGATTGCACCGTCAAAGCCACTGAAGAAATAGCAGCCAGCATCATCAATTGTTGCGGGGAAATCTTTCTTAGCCCTTGATGTGCAATCCCACCAAATGAATTTCAAAGAATCGACATACTCAGATGGGAACACACCTTTAAGTCTTCTCTTCATACATTCATAATTGGTTTCTTCTGTGTTAGTAGAATTAAATTGCATATCACTGACCACAAGTATGGTTGTTGGATAATCAGCCAAGGGTATTTGTGGGTTTGCTTTTCGTGTGCGAACCATCAAATCAATAATTGATTGGAAATTTGTGCTACCCCAAGCAGTAGTACCTTTGATTAGGTCTCTTGCCATATCGCAAAAATCACCTTGCAATTGCTTGATATTTGAAACATTGTCAAACATGACAACATTCTTGTGGAAAGCACCCTCATTAAGAGTTGAGAAATAAATTCCCAATGACAAGCAAATTTCCAACGCAGAAACGTTTACACCAGTGTCTGACCATGACATTGAGCCACTAGTGTCCAACGCACACCAAACGTTTTCACGAACCTTACCATCTTCCTTTGCAGTCGCAATAAGTTTGTCAAACTGCTTGTTAAGCGTAATTTCCTTGAATGGCTTTCCGTTACATGTTTTCCACTGCTTAACCAATTCATACACATAACCGTTAAATGGTATGGTTTCCTTGGTGTTCAACCAATCAATATAGGATTGTGTAAGTTTGTGATTATCCAAGAATCTAGAATTTACCAAGTTGGAAAGTGCTTTTCCAGGAATTAGATTCCAATTGATTTCATCATAGTTTCTTGCACAAATCTTCTTTTGGAAATCGTGTGCAGTACCACTCGACTTGAACTTGTTGTACTTTGGTGAACTCATACCAACATACTTTGCAAATTCCTTTGCCAAGTTATTGGTAATCAAATTCCAATCTGTTGTACACTTGCTCTTGCTTTCAATTCGTGGCATAAACTTCTTGATGTTGTTCACATGTTCCTTGAGTTTCATACCTTGTGCAATCAGAACAAAGATTACCTCCTTGTTGATTACATTCAAGCCAAGAGTTTGGTCAAGATACAACAGTACCCACAAATCACGCCAAGAGCCAACAATTGGCAAAAGCCAAATGTTTTCATTGAAAGCGTCCTCATGGTATTTTGCAACCCACAAAAGACGTTTGAATGCTTCGTCCCTTGACCCTTGACCCTTTTGCACCTTATCGGTTACAAAGTTGTCATTCACCTTTGTCTTGCGTGTAATCATACGCAAATAGAAAATGAAACGAAGGGCATCTGTTGGATTGGCTTCCCAAAGAGCCGATTGGTCTGCAAAGACTTCATCTATGTCGCGCCCACGATAATTTCCAGCCTTACCGAATTGGTCAACAAAGACATTATTTGTTGTGGTATTTGTCAATGCACCGTTTTCAGTATAGCCAATTGTGGACAATGCTTCCAAAAATTTGTTTGTTGTTTCCATAATATTTTTTCTCCGTTTTGTTAATTTTTTCTCTGCAAATATATAAAAAAAAATTACAAAAAACAAAATTTTTCATTAAAAAAATGTTAAAATTTATATATTTTGATTATTTTATGATATTTATTACATATAAAACGATAAAAAAGTATGCGACTTAATGATATTATTAATGAATGTATTCAAAATTATGTTCATAGAAATAACTTGAATGAGAATTGGTTTGGCGAAAATTCTTTTTTTGAAAAGAAATCTGATGAAGATGATAGTGAAGCATCAAAAAAGGATAATATGAAAACAAACGCCAAAAAAGCAAGAAAAAGAAAAAAGGACAAGAAAATGGCATCTGAATCCTTGATGAAAACATTGATGGACTATTATCAAGAAAACAAGGACACCATTAATCTGAGAGGTACTGTTTCCGAAATTTACAATATACCAAGAGATACTACTGGTTCTCAAAAGGCTTTGATTAAATTGAATTCAAAGACAAGAAAGGTTCTTGCTGCTTTGAATGGTGAGGTGCGTGAAGATAACGGAATCCCATATAAACTTTCAAAATATGTTGCATTAAGACTTGCAAAAATGTGGGAAATATAATTAAAATAAAAAAAGTATGGTTAATAGCCATACTTTTTTTATATCTTGGAGTTTATCAATTCAACTTTCTTGCCGAATTCCTCTTTCATTCGCTGAATTGCGTTTTTCAAGATTTGTCTAACTCTTTCGGGAGTAAGACCCATCATTTCACTAATCTTGAATCGGTCTAGTGCGCCTTTTTCTGAATCGAAACCGTAATAGAGTTTGATGATTTTGGCTTCCCTATCGCTCAAACAAGTCATAAGTGATTTAAGCAATTCTCGATTGTACTGATTGTTTGCATCAGTTTCGGCATCGTTTGCAATTGATGTGGCATTGTTGAATGCAATCATATCAGAAATGTTTGATGGCTCTGAATCGTCATCAGCAGATTTCATATCATTTATTGATGTGATTCGCATTTGCAGAACATCAGTTTCGTGTCCCAATGTTACGTGACATTCCTTTTCAATCAAATCCATCAATTCCTCATTGCTTGGCTCTCTTTCGTATTTCTGAATGAAAGCGTTTCTCATTTTTGAAACCAAATGCTGAGTTTTAGAGGTATTTGTTTGTCTGATTGCTGGCTCTACATCCCTCGCATACTGAGTAATGTTTCGTCTGATGTACTGTGCAGCAAGTGTGTTGAATCTTGTACCCATTGTAACATCAAAATGGTCAATAGCCTCAAGCACACCTATATTACCTTGCTGAATCATATCAAGATAATTTTCGTTTGTGCTATAAGCCTTTGCAGCAGATATTACAAATTTCAATTGTGACTTCAGCAGTTTGTCCCTAGCAGCACTCTTTTCTTCTTCGGTTGAATTGGGGTCATTGTAAATGCTGAAAAGTTCCAACTCCTCCTCTTTTGAAATAGGCGCATATTTGATGACATCATTGTAGTACAATGTAACTGCCTCAGTTCTGTCAAAATAATTTCCTTGTGAACCAATGTTAACTATCATATATAACTATTTAATCATTTGTGCTTGACAACAACAACTGTCTTGTTGCCCTCTTCCTTTGGTAAGGTTTCCACCACAACAAAATTTTCAAGCATTGAAAGCAATTCAAACAATCGCTTTTGGCTTTCTGTTCTGCGTGTAAGTTCCCTACCTTTCATTGTAAGGACAATCTTCACTTTCAAACCTTTTTCGATAAAGCCCTTGATTTGCTTTGCCTTTGTTTCCAAATCGTGCAAAGTGATATTAACCCTCAAATCAATTTCCTTGATTGGTTTTGTGGTGCTTTTAGAACTTTTCATCTTCTTGTTCAAGTCAAAGATGTATTTGTTGTAGTCATCCACCCTTAGAATTGGAATGTCTGATGAGGTGTTAATTTCAAACAAGTCAAGTTCCTTTTCATCAGCCAATTTTTTGGCTTGTGAAAATGAAATGATTGCTGATTCGATGTTGTTGCCAACGATTCTGACTTTTGCATCATCACTATAATGCAGTTCGTCATTGACTTTAAATTCTTGCTTTTTAGGTTTTGTTTTATTCACTTTTTTATAGTTTTAAAATCTTATGCAAAGTTAAGCATTTTTTTTTGTTAAAAACGAAAAATTTTAACTAAAAAATGTTAAATTTTTTCCCAAAATAGGTAGTTTTCGTCAGATTGATATGTTCCTTCTGTCAAACCGCCTTTAATTGAAAACTGATGAATCAATGTTTCGATATAGTACAAGTTATCTTTCACATAATTGTACACATCTAGCATATATGCTTCAATTTCGTCTGGAAATGCTCTACCATAAGCATCATTTTCTGTTTTCTCAATTGCCTTATCTCTTAAACCAAGAATAAGTGAAACATCATCCAATAAGGATGAATGAATACTCAACAAAACGTGTTTGTCAATTTCGATTTTGTTGTCATCGTCATTGCTAATCAAAATAAATGGTAGCAATTTAAGATGGTCTTTAGTCAATGTCAATTTAATCATTTTAAATATATGTTGTTTTTTTGTTCCTTTAAATATTCCTTATATGCCTCTTTACCTTTTTCCTTTAATATGTCTTTTCCATCATAATAAGCCTTGAACCAATATTGTACTT
>Ga0256407_10004242_pt1 | contig 24237 bp, 22 predicted proteins | sample RumenRJG_04DNA_FD_193489 | JGI IMG/M metagenome (GOLD analysis project Ga0256407, IMG submission 193489) | Bovine rumen microbial communities from Lethbridge, Alberta, Canada - RJG_04 | ecosystem: Host-associated > Mammals > Digestive system > Stomach > Rumen | place: Canada: Alberta... | reverse complement strand
CTTCAACATTCAGGGTAAAAGACAGACGGGATTTCTGGAAAGTCGTATGTCATGAGTTTATCCATACCTATTTTACCTATAACCATTGCCCTAAGGATGATCCATCATGCCTGATGCAAGCTGCCAAAGGACATCCACGATATAAGGGGAAGGAAGGTCTTTGCTCACATTGTAGCAGTGTGCTGAAAATGTAATCTACCATTTTCTCCCAATTAGAATCTTGTTAGTATGACTATCCGGTTATTAAGACTCATACAATAAACGAACGGGTTCATACAACATGCTAAGAATTACTTTTTTTATTCAACAAGTATTCTTAACTTCGCATCGTCAAATAAAGGATTTGTAAAATGAAACAGTTGATTCTTACTTTGATGGTTGCGCTCATGAGCGTGATGGCATCAACGCCCGCTGCAGCGAAAAGCAGCAAGAGTGAATTGAAGAAGAGTGTTCCGACCAACCTGATTGTCAAGCAAACGACTCAGTTCAGTGACGGAAGGACGCTGGTCATCTACTACAAGAAACAGGGCATGAACTGCGAGGTGTATTCACCATGCAGTGCTGATGATTACAGCGTAAACGATGCTTCAAAGATCAAATCCACGAACTTCGAAGTTGTTGACAAGGTAGAGGGTAAGCTCTATAAGAAGGCTTCTGTTGGAGAGGTGGCACGCATCATCAAGAAACTCGTGAACCAGTATATGTAAATGGTCTATGCAGAAATCCTGTTGCTGTGTATTACCATATTGGTATTCACAGCAACTTCAAATGACAAGGAATGATGAAACGACGTAAGAGATGGGGATGTCTGGCAGTAATTCTGTTGCTTACCATCGTAGCAGCAGTATTCGGCCTTCATTGGGCATGGAAGTACTATGGCCTGCCAGAATGGCCAGACCGCAGAGAGTATAAGACGATAGAGGAAAGAGCCGAGAAAGCTCTTGCTTTTGCCCGTCGTCACAATATGAATGAGCACTACGCATTGTTCGTTGACTATGGTATTCCATCAGGTACTCCACGCCTGTTCGTATGGGATTTCCATCAGAAAAAGATTGTTGCAAGCACCTATGTTATGCATGGACCTGGTGGTGGAAGCACAGCTGAACGACCGAGGTTCAGTAATAAGCCTGGAAGCGAGTGCTCATCATTGGGGCGCTTCCTTGTCACCAAAGAACATGGCTACACGCTTAAACGCAGTTTCCGGATAAAAGGTATGGACTTTGATAATCAGTCGGCGTATGCCAGAGGTTTGATGATTCACAAATCCGGTTGGGTGGATAGTCATTGTTGGATGCGTTATATTCCCCTACACCGTGCAAGTTGCCAAGGCTGTGTTACCGTTTCTACCAGAGGAATGAATTACTTGTGGTCACTTATCAATAAAGAGAATAAGCCTATTTTATTATGGAATTTCTACTAAAATGAAAAGAATAATCAAAAGCATCTTGATGCTGATATTTTTTGTTCTAATATGTATATTAATCTTCTATAACGTATGCATACCTGTGTTTGCTAATAAAAGAGAAGTTATCAGTCCGTATTAAAAACTAGTTAAAAATAACAAATGACACTGCTTGATTCCGAAAAAATAAGTAAATTTGCAAAGTTAAACCAGTATGTACATGGAATGGCTCAGAATATCTACCAGTACCGAATTGGTACGAGTCGCCACGGACGAGATAGTATATGTCCGTGCTGACGGTAACTATTCTGATCTCGTATTGACTAATGGCCAAAAACGCAAGATGACCTTCCAGCTTCACTTTTTCGATGAGGTTTTCCAACAGTTGCAGAACAATATGTTCGTCAGAGTGGGAAGAAGCCTAATTGTCAATAAGAGGTTTATTTACGTTATTAACTTGACAGAGCAGCAACTCATATTATCTGGAGGCAATCTAAAGGAGTCAATCGTATTTTATGGGCAATCTAAGGCCGACAGTCCTCAGAATATTTCTCTTGCACGTGAAGGACTGAGGCAGTTGAAGGAATTACTTGAAAACGAGAAAGGGGTAGACAATGGATGAACTGAACAAGCAAATACCGGAAGTGCCCATCATCATCATCGAACGTGATGAGCAGCCACAGCCCAAGGAGGTTGTGACAAAGGTCGTTGCCCCTTCCAGAAAGCAAAAATGGCTGAAGCGATTCCTCGCATTGGCAGCTATTGGCTGTATGATGGTGGCTGCCCTTGCTGGTTATTACCTCTGGAACTACTATTATAATATTGGTGTTTCCGTTTCCGTTACGCCTGAGCAGAACATCGAAAAGTTGCAGAAGCCAGCAAAACAAGAAACCCCAGAAGTGGTGATGACCAGCGACAGCATCCTTGGTGTAGCAATGGATTTCTATGCCATTCACGGACTAAAAGCCTCCATCGAATTCGAAGAGCCCGATACAGTTGACACTTCTGTTTATCTCTATTGCCGCTCTGCAGATCATAAAGCAGATAACACATACATTGGTTCACTCGTTGTCAATGGCGAGGAGCGTCAAAGCGATACCCATCGCCTAGGCTATATGGCCATGCTTGGAGGCAATAGCGTCATTGGCATATCGAGAAGTGAGAAGGTGAAAGACTATGTTCAGGAACACGGTGGCTCATTCTTCCGTCAGTTTATCCTAGTCAGCAACGGAGAAATACCAGGCCGTTTCTTCCTGCATGGCAAGGTGGAGCGTCGCGCAATTGGCCGTATCGATGACCAACTCTATTTCATCGCCACCCGCCACAAGGAAACCCTTTGGGACTTTGCCGATGCTCTCCGTGAATACGGTTTCATTGATGCCATTTATATCACAGGCGGCGCTGACTATGTATTCTATCGCGATAAGGATGGTATTAGACATGACATTGGTAATCCATCAGGGTATCCGCAAAAGAAGTGGAAAGGCATTATTCCATGGTTGGTGTTTCGTTTGCCATAATTAGTTAGATTTCTTTGATAATAAGTTTATTTGGAAATTAGAATATTGGATATGGAAAAAGCATATTTCTCTGATATACGAAGTAAAATCGTTCCTCAGCTCAGAAGTGCAAAGGAAACAATAAGCATTGCGATGGCGTGGTTTACAAGTGGAGAACTTTTTGAAGAACTGTTAAGTTGTCTATCTCGAAACGTGGAAGTCAGTCTCGTATTGCTTGACAATCCTACTAACTTTATGGAGTTTGCGCCGGATTTTAATCGCTTTATTGAAAAAGGAGGGTTGTTCAGGCTGGCCAGGCCAGAGCATGGTTTTATGCATCATAAGTTCTGCATAGTGGATGACAAGATAGTCATAACGGGCTCATATAACTGGACTTATTATGCAGAGAACAGGAATATTGAAAACATTGTTATATCAGACGTATCGTCCTTGATACGTGAATATAAGGAAGAGTTTTCTAGGCTAACCCGATCACTTGCCTTACAGAAAGAGGCTCCTCGTCTATCATGGAGCGACATCGAACAACGTGATGATGTTGATTATAGGGAGATTAATGCTGAGATTGAATTTATTTGCGAAGCCAAGAATCTTCCAATTCATAAGGAGATAAAACCGATTACAACAGTTCAAATAATTGAAACGAAGAAAATTCCACGTGCCAAGTATAGCATTGGAATTGAAGTAGATGAAAATGGAGAGAGTGACTTCGCCACTTTTATCAAAAAGGGTCAAGAAATACCATTCAAATCTGAATCAGTAACTTTCTATATGGATAGTAAGAATGAAAAGGAGTTTCCTTGCCGGCTGATCTATGGTGTTCCGAACAGCAGAGATACATGGAAACTGATAAAGGAGGAAAGTCTCATGTCTGTTGCCCAGAATGTCTCAAACGAAAATCTAAGAGTCCAGTTCTCAATTTATCTTGATATAAATGGAAGCCTTAGAACAGAAGTCGTATGCCCAGAGTCAGGACGAACAATGATGATTAGTTCCTTAAATAGTGATTTTATTAAATATGAATGATGCCATAGCAAGGTTCAGACCTTTAGTTGAGGAAATAAACCGCAGGTTTCTTCAATTAAGTAGGTTGTCAAATGACGACTTACGTATGGCATTTTTCAGCGTTGCATCCAATATCAGTAAAGGGAAATCCGTCAAGCGTGCATTAAATGCATATCTGTCAGAAGTATACGCTATAATAAAGGAGACTGCAAGGCGCTTTTCTCTTGGAGATGTAATTGTTTCGGCTACCGATTATGATGTCCAGCTTGCAGAGGATTATGATTTCGTGAGAATAATAGACGGCAAGGCATGTTATAAAAACACTTGGGACGTTGGCGGAGTTCCTTTTCAGTGGAATATGGTTCACTATGATGAGCAGCTATTAGGCGGAATACTCCTACATTATGGCTATGCCGTTGAAATGGCGACAGGAGAAGGAAAGACGTTGGTAGCCACGCTTCCCGTTGCTTTAAACGCTCTTTCCCATGCTGGTGTCCATCTTATGACTGCAAATGATTATTTGTCAAAGCGTGACTTTGAAACGACCCGTCCTATTTATATGTTTCACGGTCTTTCCGCTGATTGTATAGAGAAATATTCTCGTACAGACAAACGTAGGAAGAAAGCCTATCAAGCCGATATCACTTTTGGAACGAACTCTTCATTTACATTTGACTACCTTTTTGACCATCTTTCCTCAAGTCCTGAAGATTGTGTTCAAGATAAACATTCATTTGCTATTATTGACGAACTTGATTCCATATTAATAGATGATGCCGAAACACCACACGTTGTTGGAGGTGGAAACTATTATAAAGAGGAAGATGTCTATAAAGAGAATTATCCGATTGTTCAGGAAATGGTTTCATTGGAAAACCATTCGTCATTATTTACTTCTTCCAAATTGAATAAGAAGGCAGAATTTACTAAGGAAGGAGAAAAGTGGTTGGCGGAAAAGAAAAAGATGGCAAACCTCTTTTCCATCAAACGGACATATGAGATAGAAGAGTTTGACTCATTAAGTGATATAGAAAGGAACGATATCTATCAAAGGATTTATACACAAAATGTATTATCTCAATTGCTACATGCTATTACCGTCTATGAGCGTGATGTGGACTATATAGTCGTTGATGGAAAAGTAAAAATAATAGACCAAAATACAGGAAGAGCAAAAGATAATAGTAGATGGGAGCATGGCTTGCATACTGCGATAGAAGTCAAAGAAAATGTTGAAGTACAATTAGACTTTGATGGACTTGCTGTCATTTCCTTGAAAAATTATTTCAAGCTCTATGATAAAATTGCGGGTATGTCAGGTACTATCATACCTGTTCAAAAGGAACTATCTGTAATTTATCACTTGAAATGTGCAGCTCTTCCTACTCACAAACCAGTGATTCGAGAAGATAAACCTTTAAGAATATATCATACAACGGAACAAAAAGATGCTGCTATTGCAGATTTAGTTCAATTTAACAAGAATGCAGGCAGGCCTACTCTTATTGGTTGTCTAAACTTGAAACGTTCAGACCATATAGCAAATATTCTAGAAGAACGTGATTTGCTGTTCAACAGACTTGATGCCAGAACCACAAAAGGCGAGGCAAATTTAGTGGCTAAAGCAGGAATAGGGGATACGATAACGGTTTCTACGAGTGTAGCGGGACGAGGAACAGATATAAAACCTTCTGAAGATGCACTTGCTAATGGTGGTCTTATGGTTATCGGAACAGATTTGTTCGATTCTGTAAGGATAGATAACCAATTAAAAGGACGAAGCGGACGTCAGGGGAATCCTGGCACTTCTGTTTTCTTTGCTTCACTTGAAGATCAGATTCTTAATTATCTTAGTGAAAACGACAGGAACAGGCTTAACAAAATTGGCGAGTCTGTGAAGGATCTTGATCAATTGTGTAAAAGGGCACAACCGTATTTCGAAAAAGCTCAAAAGAAAAGGGAGGCAATATCACAAAGAAACAGAAAAAATGTAGCAAAGAAAGATGATATTGTTGCGCCACGAAGACAAAAATTTTACGAACAGCGGAATCACATTTTGTTTGATGCGACTGCAGCTGATACGTTAATTATTAGTCTTGCTAACTCCATGTTTATGCCTTTAAATGAAATCGATAGTCATCTTAGTTTCTTATATGAAAAGGTAAAGATACTGATTAACAGATATTTCAGGAACAATCCTAATACAGCAAAGGTGTTTATTCCGTTTTCTGATGATCGACATCCATTTGCAATCAGGATAGATGCAATAGAAGCGAAACGAGACCAAAATTACTTCTATCAAGAGTTTAAACGACAATCTGTTCTACAACTCTATGATAAAAATTGGAAAAAATTTGTTATCTATATGATGGGGAATCTTGATAATCATGAGATTACCCTTTTGGATGAGAAATACGATAAGATGATGGCCGACATTAATGTTCAAATTATTAGCCGATTAACAAAATCCACCATTCTTTTCGATACAAAAAACACTGATGAGGTTTCATCGAATCTGAAACATGAATCCACGAAAAGACCGCTCAAAACGAATTTGGTTCATCCCGATTCACCTTGTCCATGCGGGAGTGGGAAAAAATTCTGCGAATGTCATGGTAGTAACATTCGCAGTGGTAGTAAATATCGTCGAAGACGTTAATCTTGTTTGATAAAAGGAACTAATCCGTTGTTGATGTATAAAAAGAACGATACTGTTCTATTGGGATTTCTTAAAGCTAATATAGGATTGTTTGTATTGATTGACTCATCTTCTGCTTTTGCCTCTAAAATGGCCAAAGTGTCATCTCTATATGTATTGGCTTCTTCGCCAGAATAGGTATAATCTCCTATATAGTCGATAATGCCCTTTGAAGTGCTAAATGCGTCATGGAGAATATCCTTTGCGTTTATGGAATCAACGAAATGAGTTATCATTATCATTTTTCCGTCTCTGCTGTAGCTTCCTAAGATATACCCTATTTCTCCATTTTCATTATCATCCATTTCTTCAGCATCAAACATTGCCTCTGAAGGAACTGTCAGCAAAATATCATAGCCATCAGCTTTATAGCTCTCAATTCTATCAATCAAAACTCCTCGTTTGTTATGTGAGAATATCATTGGTCCAGGTATTTTATTCTCGCCTATAGCTGTATTTAATTCTCTGATAGCTAGATTAACAAGTGATGTAATGTCGCAATTCCGTGCTAGAAATGTTGGAGCATAGCAACCACTTCCTTCCATATAGAAGTTTTTGGTATCTTGTTCTATTCGAGACAGGTATGCTTTGCGTAGATCAAAGGGGTTGCCATTTTTGTTAGTTATGCATAGAAGGTCATTTGAATGGTTTGTAATACACATACTGATAATCGTCACATCGTGTACGGCATAACTTAAAAAGTGTAACATCTCATTGCTCCCTGTACAATCAATTATAATATCATATCCTTTAATTTGGTTGAGACTTTGCTCTTGATCCTTGTAATTGATGTTGCTGTAGAAAGAACCTCCTTCATAAGTGTAGTAATTAGGGTTCTGATGTTGAAGCCAACCACCATAAGCCTTAATCTCCTTTGTTTCACTAAATGGATTGATATTCCTTATCTTCCTCGCAATGGCATCAACCTTGCTTTCTCCTATATCATTTAGTTGATATGAACTTCTACAGATATTACCTGGTTCGACGATGTCATTGTCCCATAAGCCAATAACTGTTACTCCACTTCTAGCTAGGGATTCTGCTATCATTGATCCAATTGCTCCAAGGCCAACTATAGCAATCTTTTTCTTGATAAATAAATCAGAGTGTGATCCTCTGCCAAAGAATAGTGTTTTGTCAATATACTGAGGAAGCTGTACGAATAAAGGGTATGATATCAGTTTCTTTAAATTTAGGTCGCATAATCCAATGTTGAATCGAGACTTATCGTATTGCCCCGAATATCTGTTAGTGTAACAGACAAACCATACTATTTCGTTTTCTTTTTTAATGCCTATAGCAAAAAAGTGATACTCGTATGGATAGACATAGATTGCATAATCTTCTTCGGCCTGTCTTATATATTCTTCTTCTTGCTCTTCCTCTGTCATTTCATCGAAATCCTTCAAAGGCATGGACCAAGAGGCAAACGGATTGTAACCATTATCTTTCCTTACCCTTGATTCCAGCTTGTCAATTTCTTCGTTAATGATGATTTTCTGCTGTGGCAGGAGCTTTGTTGGTGACTTTTCATCTTTAATACCTTCTCCGTGGTTTGCAAGAAGATATGAATCCTCTTTTGTTAGCTCATCACGGATTTTCATTATCTTACTAAGAGATTCTTCTAAAGAGTACTTGCAATTAAAGCTAAATGAAGTTCCATCACTTACCCAACTTCTGAATAGATTGAAGCCAGGAAGTAAGTGTTCACAGATTTTCTCATCCCATCCGTATTGTTCTCTTAAAGCAACAAAATTTTTAAGAGTTTCTATATTCTTGGGCTCTTCTTCTACAATGATATAAGGTAATTCATGATTTGTAAATTGGTTATCTGCAAAAGCATAAAACCTCTTGTCATGTGTCCTAATGCAATGCAGGTGACCTATATAATTTTTGAAAAGCTCAAAATCGTTTGAGAAATCACCGACAAAGGTAAGGTCGGCATCAACTTGTATCTCATTAACTTCATCAAGATTTTCCCATCCATATACGTTAGCTTTTCTTAATGCATCGATAACATCTTTGTCTTTAATGTGTGCTGGTAAATCATCACGCATTTGCCTGTTTATCCATTCTTTTAGTCTCAGGACTTCTATATTAAGTTGTTCTTCGGCTGTTTCGGCAAATGGAGTATTCAAGCAAAACCAATCCCCATATTTATTGATTTCGCCAGTTCGAATATCACGATGAATAAGGTGTGGATATCCACTTATGGATAGTGTTCTAAAAATGAGATGTTGGTGAGGAAATGACTTCGGAATTTCTACTCTCAGTATTAACTCGTGAATCGTATCGAGAACCTCTACATAACCCACATAAAGATTCTCTTCCTTTTTATCTTCTGATTCTTTGAATTCCTCTTTCAACTTAAAAGAAGAATTGTTACTAAAATAAGAAGTATAAAAGGATGCTGGTTTGTACTCAAACATAATCCAAAGTATTATGCGTGACCTCGGGGAGCTGGGGTGCTTGGGGCCGGTTTTTGAGTTGTAACTCTATTCTCTGTCTCTTTCGGATTTCTGCGCAGAACAGGTCTGTGAGATGAACCTAAACCATTATAAGAAGGATCGTATGCCATATTTGATACTATTAATTTTTTGTTCGCAAAGATACGAAAAAAACACCAGAAAACAATGATTTCTTTCGTAAATTGCTATTATTTATTATTTTTTATCTGTTTATAAAGCAATTAATTAAATGTCTCTATTATCAAAATATATACTCTGATGCATGTTATCAGTGATTTTTGAATTATAAAGCGACACATGATTTTGGTTTTGATCGCATCAGTATCTCACAAAAATGAGAGTGAGATAGTATTTTACCTACGAATTCCATTACATCATCAATTTGAAGCTGCTCAATAATAGAACGCCGTTCTGAGTACAGGTCGACACCTCTATTCTCTTTCTGCCAGATAATATCAAGCCAAAAACCATTCTTAGTCTTTACTAACTCATCGTGGTCTTTCAGCATAATCTCCTTGGCATTTTGAAACATTGTTACGTCAACATCTGTAGATAGTCGTTTAAACTCTTCCTTCATCATGGCGATGACCGAATCACATGTCTCTGGTTTCATGGTGCAGCTCGCAGAGAATCCAGCCTGACATTCACATTCATTGCCTCTGATAAGATAATAGTCTGCATCACATCCATAAGTAGCACTATTCTCTTCCCTGATCGTCTTCTGATAGACCATTTTCAAGATTTCGCTTGCCATACTGGCAGTAAGCCGATTTCTGAGAGTGTACGGTATGGACTCCGTAAACCATTCCATATGTACCATGGCTTTGGGTGTTTCCATTTCTCTCACAAAATGACAATAGGCATCCTTCTGTAGCCATGTTTTGATAAACGGTCCTCTTTTTACATCCTTTCTATTGGGTAATGACGCGATATATTTCTTTGCCAGTGAACAGATCTCCATACTATCGTAATTGCCCACAAATAGGAAAGTATAGTTCTTTGCACTCGCTGTTTGTTCCTTGATTATTTCATGAATCCTATCGAGACTTACCTTCTTCAAATCTTCCTCTTCCAGTATTTTGAATCGTGGATGATGGCCATTTGATGTAACAGTAACAGAATCTGAGAATGCACTTTCAGGGTCAGTTTTGCTATTCCTTATGGACAAGGCCATTGACTCCATCGATTTGTTGTATTCTGCTGAATCTTTGGAAATATTGGTAAAATCTGCATAGATGAGTTGCATGAAGGTATCTAAGTCGTTGGGATTTGAACTACCCGTAAATGTAAAGCTACGCTGACCTATACTATAGCTCAGGTTCACCCGTTTCCCTGCTAACAGTTTTTCAACCAGAGAGGATGTCAAGCCATTATTACCAAATGTTATGCTTCCTAACATGACGATATTCGGATCATCTTCTTCACCATAAAGCGTCCATCCCCCTTTTCCATAGGCTTTGAAAAGTACCTGACTCTTTTCTATCTCTGTCTTCTTCATCAATATGGTGGCACCATTTGATAGGATCATTTTGGTATAGCCTAAGTCCTTGTGATACTCACTCGATATGATTTCGCCACCTTCAGGCGTCTCGCTAAGCAGACTTGCATCTTTTAGGTTATCGACGTATGGTTCCGTTTTCGCACTCACACCGGCATGATACGCATTATATAGTTCGTCTTGTGTTGGGTACTTAGCATCTTCTTTATCTATACTCCAACAGCCAATGACCATATTGTTCTCATCGCTGGGGATCAATTCTTTCATTCTTTCGTTTACATCTTCCAGCGTCGTGGAAAGAACGATATGCTTCATAATGGTCACATAATCTTCTATGGTTGCCATATCGGCACCATACAGATAATTGTTGTAATACTCATGTGCCAAAGACTGGTTTTCCCGTTTATCAGCCTTTAGCATTAAGTTGTCCAACTTTGAAATTCGTTCGTCTTGGTACCGCTTGAATTCTTCTTTCGTGAATCCATGCTCTGCTGCCCTTTTGCACTCCTTAATCATTTCTTCTAAAGCAATTGTCTGCATACAGTCTTTCGCAGTAGCGTACAGTTGGAATGCCGCTTTTGTACTAGACAGAAAATAATTATCATCGTCCGCTCCTGCAGAAAGATAGGCACAATTAGGTTTTAGAGCTTCATCATCGTACCGGCTGTTCAGCATATAGAGGGCAGCTTCTGTCTTATAGCTGTCGCTCCAATAGCCTACATATCGCCTTTCTTCTGGTGTGTATGCCTTGTGTTTGAACATGACAAAAACACTATTGTCTTGCAGTTCTTTGTCCTTATCTAATGAATAGATGACACCTTGATGGTCACTTACCTCCATTCTTTCCGCCTTACCTGGAGTAGAACTTGGCTGGATACCACTAAACAAGTCCATGATTCTTGCTTCTATGCGCTCAACGTCAATATCGCCGACAACTATCACACATTGGTTCTCAGGATTATACCACTTCTCATAGTATGCTCTCAGTTCATCGTGTTTGAAGTTATCCACCACGCCCATAATACCAATAGGGAGTCTGCGTCCATATTTCGAGTTTGGGTACAGAATGGGAAGCTGCCTTTCATATATTCTAGAAGTAGCATCCCTGTCCGTCCTCCATTCTTCATGCACCACACCCCTTTCTTTCTCAATTTCAATAGAATCGAGTGTAAGGCCATCTGCCCAATCATACAATATTAACAGACAGCTATCCAGTTTTTCGTTCCCAACAGTTGTTGGCACATCATCTATGTAATAGACCGTTTTCTCCATAGTTGTAAATGCGTTGGCATCACCACTAGTAATACCAAGACTTTCACAGAAGTGTTCAATCGCATTACCCTTAAAATGCTCACTGCCATTAAAGCACATGTGTTCCAAGAAATGTGCCAATCCCCTCTGTTCATCAGCCTCTTGCAGGCTACCAACCTTTTGAACCAAATAGAAACAAACTCTATTTTCTGGCCAGTTGTTATGCTTCAGATAATATGTCAGGCCATTGGGTAATACTCCAACCTTTATTGTTGAGTCAATAGGAATCAACAAGGAGTCGTTCATACTTCTCTGAGCAACGCTTGTGACAGGTGTTAATTGAAGTAAGAATACAAAAATGAGAAATTGTATGGAATGTTTCATATGCAAAAGCGATTAATTGTTAATTCATTTGAGCATTTTTATTGCTTGATTTGCTATCTCCTTAGTTATCCCCAGAAAGGGGTCTGTTAGAATAAGATGATCTGCTTGATGCAAAAGGTAGTCGTTTTCATCATCAAGCATGGCATATGTATAAGGCTCCAGCATTTCATCCGTATTCCTGCGCAACCACTCGTTCACTTCAATTCCACGACTGCCGATAGCGTGTTTGGTCCATTCATCATGCGTGTCTATATCAGCAAATCTTGTGATGCAATGTGGGGTAATGCCAATAACCTCACCAGGCATATTCCTGTTAGTCCATAATCTTCTCACCTTTTCCATTCCGTCCAGTCGCCAACTGGAGGAAATAACAATCATTGCATTTGTCTCGTTAATAATGTATCGCAGATAGTCGACCGCTTTGGGATCAAACAAGTAACCGTCATCGTCTGTTTCGTTGATATATGATTCAACTAATGAGCGACTATAGTTTCCGGTATTCAATACGCCATCAATATCAAGGAACAAATAACGTTTGTAACGTGACTCCATCTGAACTAAGAGATTCTGAATACGCTTTAGTTCACCATGGTTTTCAAGGTTCACCTTTATCATCCTGTTAAGTCTGTAATGTTTCTCTAACGTTATTTTTTCAAATTCAAACAGGAAATCGTCGAGCCAATAGAAATCTGAATTGAAGTCTATTCCTTCTGTCTTGCCTGTGTCCCATAACGATGGTTTCACGACTGCGAGTTTATCAATCGTATCCAATGGAATGAACTCCGAAAGGTATTTGAGAATATTGCAAGTATCATTTGTGCGACAATGAGTTGTGAGCCAATAGCAATCGAAGTTGGAAAGAGCATAGTCAATGAACTCTATTGCTCCGTCTGCCATTCTCACATTTTTTCTTGTGAGTAACACGCCATCAACATCAAGATATAGTTTTCTCATACCTCTTAATTACCTCTCTCATTTGGATGTTCTTCTTCATAGAACGTTTGTATCTTATGCTCAAAAAACTTATGAGCGTCAAAGAATCTTTCCAACAGATATTCTAAATATCCCTTGCGATTAGGAATATGGGCAAAGAATAGAGTCCTGGTTCCAAAATGAATACACATCTCATTATTGTCATTATATGAATAGCTAACACTAATATCACCCATACAATTCACAAAATTAATGGCCCGATACGCTTTTGTTACCTCGTCTGCATTGTTCATATATATTCGTTTCCAAGAGTACTCCCATATTTCGATAAACTGATGGTTATCCTCATAGGTCGTAATATAGAAGTTACTATCTTTATACGAGAAGACGATTTCTCCATCCTTGTCGTATTCTCCGGTACATTCCATTTCTTCCAGAATTTCGAATACGTCAGATGCTAGCGAATCGACCACAGCCACATGGATTTCTTCGTCGTCCTGAGGTTTTGTAAGTTCAGTATATCTGGCCTTCGCCATTTTCACCAGCTTCGGATCAAAGCATTCAGAGAAGTCGAGAAGGAACTCTAGGTCCTCCTCGTTCATTCTTGGGATTGCCTCTTTCCACAATGCCTGTTTCTTCTCTCTATTCTCCATAATATAGTTTATAGAGTTCTTTAAGTTCAGAAAGGCAAAACACCTGTGTCCCCATCAGTAGGTTCCATAAATGGAGGAAATGGAGTGTCTAGGCCTTTCTGTTGTGAGTTTGGTTGGCCTCTGATAACGTTATAAACTTTTATGTCATTATACCATCGACCATTATACTGTCTAGCATCTATGTCAAACTGAATGGTTAAATCTTCTCCCATTTGAACATTCATCTGCTTGATCCGGTCTTCTCCATATATAGAGAACATACAATGCTGTGGGTATTGTCCTGGTATTTCCAAAACGTATTCCTGAATCATCCAAGGATTGCCAGTTTTTGATGACTTTCCGCTCTTTGGTTCCATTACTTCGATTATTCTTCCTGTTTGCTCCATCTTAATTATGTTTTGATTTGTAAATTTACAAAGTTACCATTTATCCCAATGATATTATAGCGTTACGACCTATATTGTATGAAATGGTCTCTTTAATGTACGAAATCATTTTATTTGGTTTGAATCTTCTCCTCTTCGCTTCTCATACGGACCAATTCGTTTTCAACATATCTGTGGACATGAAAGAATTCATTAAGCTCTGTTCTGAGATAATTGTCTAGCTGAGATATTTCGGGGAAAAAGGGGATTATAGACTTACAATGTACATCCACAGTACTTCCTTCTTCATTTATTGTATATACTGTACTAACACCATAGTTAAGGTTTGCACCATTTATGGCCTTCTTTAGACGTGACAGTTCATCAATGTCATATAATTCCGCTGTTTCCCAAAACATATCCCAGAGGGTTACATAGAATCTGTCATCAGAGGCATCAACCACAAAGTGCTCGCCCTGATATGAGAACAAGATCCTGTCATCATCGTCATCAATTTCATATTGGCAACCGATTTTGGTTAGCGTCTCTAAAAACAACGCCCTAACTTTTGTTTTCTCCATTTTGTTCGTATTTAAATCTAATGCAATTGCTCGCGATGTTTCTAAATCTACATGTGGCATTTTCTTGCCCGTTCCACACTTAAATTCCATTTCTGGCTCGTGTTGGCTTTCAGGATGAACATAATGTTCAGATTCGTCCTTACATTGATCTCTGCCCTCCCACATTTTCTGCAAGAGTTTAAAGAGGAAATATAATGCCACAGCTCCTAAGAATTCCATATTCTATATAATTAGTGTATCTTCTGAACAATTGGTAAACAACCTTTTTGTCTGCCTATTTAAGTACAAACTCATTATTGCTTCCTATTAAAGATAGTACCACAATTGTTAAATGTGTAAACATAAAATTTCTTGTTTACACACTTACTTCAACAAGGTACTCATAATTGTATCACTTAAAATAAAAGAATTATGAGAACTGAAGAAGAAAGAACTAAGAGAAGAGGGAAGACCTTTGGTCAACAAGAGCGTTATGAATATGCAACCAAAGCCATCTTTAATGAGAAACTAAGATGTAAAGGTGACACTTGGCTACGTAATGTAGATATTACGACAGAAGAGTCTTGGCTGGTAAAAAAGGTACGGCGCATAATTGAAAAGCGGATGTGTCAGACATACCATAAGCAGCATAAGGAAGTCTTTCACTGTCATGGTAACAGGAGCCGACATAATATGAAACGGGCCGTCTCTTATGAATTGCATATTATGGGACAGGTGGAGAATGTTAAAAGTGTTAGTCGTGGCAACTCTACGCATTGGAAGCGCAAGTATGATCCCAACACTGGCAAAGTAGTCTTTAAAAAGAAAGTTGGATACCGAACAATCGAAGAGGCCAAGTTGTCAGCTATAAAGTTGGCAGAAGATAAGCCTTGGAGCAAAAAAGCCGTGAGTGTATATAAGTGTTCCCATTGTCACATGTATCACATTGGTCATGAGAGTGAGAAGACTCAGATGCCAATTTTTAGCATTCAACCTGTCAATTTGCAGTTAAAAAAGGTTGCTATGGCGTAATTTTCCATTTATTTTTGTAATTTTGTGGCAAAAATCATGCATTATGAAATATTTTTGTATGATAATAGCCTTGGTTGTAGCATTGCCATTTATTGGTAATGCTCAACAAAAGCGAGCCTTTTTAGTCGGCATTTCAGATTATCAGGACTATGGATATAAGGTTTGGACAAATATTCATGGAGCAGAAGATGTCAAAAATCTCATTGAACCATCGTTACGTAAGATGGGGTTCTCGCAAATTAGTAGTTTGACAAACGACCAGGCCACATATCAAAACATTACATCTTCATTAAACAACTTCGCGAATAGATGCCGTTCCAAAGATATTATATATATACATTTCTCTTGCCACGGACAACCTGTTGAAGATGGCCTGAAAAGCGGATACCCCAGAAATGACGAACAAGATCGGTGGGACGAGTCATTGGTTCCTATTGATGCCGGTATGGAATATGGCGTAAAAGGATATAAGGGAGATAATCACATTATTGACGACGAGCTTTATGACTATATTACAAAGATCAGAAAGATATTAGGTCCACAAGGGATTGTATATGTTGTAATAGACGCTTGCCATGCGGCAAATATGGATCGCGATGGATTTGAAACAATACGAGGAACTAATGAAGGCTTTACAAGAAATCCCAAGAATGAATACAATCCCCCCAAAGTTAGGAAGAAAAGCAAAATTGTAAAGTCCCCGGAATTGGCTCCCATCTTGTTTGTAGAGGCATGTGAATCATACGAAAGGAACCAAGAAATCTTTTATCAAGGTACAGAATATGGAGCTTTGTCATTTAACATATGGCAAACATTTAATAGCTATAATACATTCCCATCAAGTATTAGAGAATTTAAATTCCGTCTAAAATCGAATGTGGATGACAACAGAAGTAAGAGAAACAGATTATGGCCAGGCACTCAGAATTTAGTCCTTGAAGATTAGTTATGAATAAGATAAAAAGTGAGAAATTTCTAGAATTCGTAAAAGATCCATCTAAGAGTCAAATCTTTTATAAAAGAATCAAGGATAAATTCTTGAAGAAAGATATAACTCTTTCGGAATTTGATTTTCATGATATCTATCAGGAATCAATTTTTGTATTATATAATAACATTGGTACAGAGCTGACCTCAACTAAAGAAAATGCTTTGGATAATTTTTTCTTTGGTGTTTGTTATCGTCAGACTCTCAAATTCCTTCGAAAACAAGAGCGGATAGTCAATATTACAGACGATGATCCCACATTTGATGTTAGGAAAAAGAATATTATCTCCTCAAATAGACTGAATAAGATTATTCAAACGATTCCAACAGAAAAGGGGCATTCACAGAAAGAAACATCTCCGGATGATGCGTTTGACTTGAAAAGAATGAAAGAACTTGTTCACAACGCTTTAAATGAGATGGCTGAGAGTTGTCGTCAACTGCTAACAAAATACTACTTGGAGGGATATAATTGGGATGAAATTGCCGTCTTTTTAAAGATGTCAAATGCAGAAAGTGCAAAATCTGCTGCGAACAGATGCCGCAGACGATTTGGAGAGAAGTATAAAGGACTTGAAATATACGTAAAAGAAAGATAATGGCAACAGATAATACCGAAAGAATTGATAAGTTCCTTAGGGATCAGATGACCCCGGAGGAAATCGACGCATTCCTGCGTGATATGGAACTTGATGAGGAATTGCGCAAGGAGGCGCAATTGACTGCATTGATGATTCAAGATCTTCAGGAACGGCAAGTAAAACGTGATTCTGAAATTATTGAGGAGGTTGTGGCTTCCAAGAAAAAGGCGAAAATCGTCAGAATGGTAAGATGGACGGTTTCAATTGCCGCTATTTTCTTGTTATTATTTGGTGTATATACTTACCAGTCTAATTTCACCAAAGAAGATGGGACAACGTATATTGCCCTTGCAGACAAGTATTATAATCAAACCCCCAAGGCATTGTTTAGGAGCGGTGCTAATGATTTGGAGCACGAACTTGATAGCCTTTTTGCCAAGGTTGGAACCTCAGAAGAAATGACTTCCACGATTAATCGACTTCAAAAGATCCATGAGAGCATTGACTCTGTGTATGTTTATAGTGTTAATGGTAATGATATTCGGATAAAATGGTTCTTAGCTTTGGCATTCCTCAAAGACGGCCAAAAGGGAAAGGCAACCGAACTACTTAGTACTATTGTTAAAGACGATAAGGGGACTTACTTAAAAGAAGAAGCTGAACAACTATTAAAGGATATTGATAAGCAATAAGGAAATGACGATTAGGCGCATTCTTCTGCTTTTAGTTTGTCAACTATGTTCTGTTTGTATTTATGGGCAGAGCACAACAACCAATTTTGACTTCAAAAAAGCAGAAAAGGCTCTTGAATCCGTAATGAATCAGCATATAGAAGATAAGGAAACAAGAGAACAATGCGCAACTATTGCCAGTTATGTGGGAATCCACCAGTTTTCAGAACATAGTTATAATGCGGCAGTAAGGAGCTTTGAGTATGCAATCAATAATATTGGAAAGGATAATGATTTAATGCAAATTATGAATCATGTATTCCTTGTTCATTCATTATGTCTGACCAATAACAGAAAAGCCCTTACTGTATTGCAGAATCTCACTCCGATGCTTCAGGAAATGCAGGCAAACACTGTGCGTGGCAATTTTCCGTATGAGTATGCAGATGGCATGAGAACCGCCATGAATAGTCTTCTGCTTCCCTTGACAAGCCTCGTCTCAAAGACTTTTACGGACAAGCAGACAAGAGAGTATTGTTTCAATCTAATGCTGTTTCTTAAACAATTCTCTTTTTATCAGCTTACAAATAGACAAACAAGCGATATTAAGTATAATCTCTTTATCAACTATAAAGATGCCATTTGTCATCAATTGCGCCCAGGCGAAATTGCGATAGAGTTTGTTCCGTTTATGGATATAGTAGGCAACAAGGTTAATGGTATTAGCTATGCTGCATACATTCTTTCTCATACTGGAAGTCTGGATTTTGTTGAGGTCTGTAGAAAGGATGAGGTGGAAATGCTATACAACCAGAACGAAAGTTCTTGGATGTTATATTCAGACAATGCCACAGGACTTCGTTCCATTATTTGGAAAAAACTAGAATCCTACGTAGTCAATAAAAAGAAAATCTACGTATCTCCTTGTGGAATTCTCAATAGGGTAAATTTTATATTGTTCAATTCCAAAGTCTATGAATTGACTACTACCCCAGAACTGATAAAAACATACAGGAATTCATATAACAAGAAAGCGTTACTTATTGGTGACGTCGATTATAATAATAGTATTGCTAACACACAAAGAGGTGATCGCGACTGGGGATTACTTAGAGGGACAAAGAAAGAGATAGAGAGTATAGATAGAAGTCTAAGTTCTTCATACTCTATTCGAAAACTGACAAATAATTCAGTTACTGAACAGAACGTAAGAGATCTTTGCAATCAAACACCCGATATACTGCATTTTGCGACACATGCCATTTGTTATACAGACAGTACTTACAGGAGACAATTGTCCTTTTTCAATTTCCCTTATACATTTAATCCAATTAAACCAGAACTGACATATTCTGGATTAATTCTTTCTGGAGGGAATAAAGGCTTTAGACGAATTAACAATGTGCCTATTGATAATGATGGAATATTCCTTGCAGAAGAAATCACAAAACTGAATCTTAATGGCACCACTCTTGTCGTACTGTCTGCCTGCGACTCTGGGAATGGAATTTTCGATGATATTGAAGGAACATTAGGGTTGGTAACGGCCTTCAAAATAGCGGGTGCGAAGACTGTTATTGCCAGCCTCTCAAAAGTTGATGACGATGCGGCAAGCGAAATGATGTCAGAATTTTACAATCGTATGGCTGGAAAAGAAAGTATGCACAATGCTTTTGTCAACACGATAAACTATATGAAAAAGAGATACCCTCACACACCAAAGAAATGGGCGGCTTTTAAAATAATAGACTGTTATGATATAAATGAGAGATAGCAAGCCTCTAATTCGCAATATCTATACCATCCAGCAAAATAAATGCAGCCCAATATTTGGGCTCATTATATTTGCCACCTTCTGTTTCTCGAAGATGTTTTTGTGCTAATCGTAAGGCATTCCTTTTGCTATACCCCATTAGCCAATACTTATAAAATTGAATCATCAGTGTTTTGGTCGCCTTGTCATTGACTTTCCACAGACTCATTAATATAGCCTTTGCGCCTGCTTTCTTAAATCCACGTTGTAAACCAAATACACCTTCACCCTGAGATATGTCGCCAAGTCCAGTTTGACAAGCAGAAAGGACAACTAGGTCAAGACCTCTTAAATCCACATCGGCTATTTCTTTAGCTGTTAAAATACCATCTTCAATATTGTCTGGTAGTTCTTTATGCTCTAAAACAAGATTGGCACCAGACATGATTAAACCTGAACGTGTTAGAGCTTTATCTTCCGCAGAAGCAGTTTGATTGTCTAATTGCAAGAATTTGTACCCTGTCTCATTCGCCTTTTCTGGAGTATAATAGAATCCATGAGTAGCTATATGTAGAGTATTTGTTCCCATACCTGACAAGGACTTAAACGACTCTTCCGTTCCCAAAGACATGGTATCTAACAGGCAAGTCCAGTTGGCTTTACGAAGCTCTGTGGCTATATTTTCCACTTCTTCTTTCGTGTGTGGAAGTCTGTTTCTTCCTCCACGAATATTTATTCCCTTGACATCAATGTGTTCCACAAATGTATCATTTGGTGTTGCCAAACTTCTATTTAGGGTGTCGAGTTTCGCATAATAGTCCAATCCACCATATAAAACAGCACTGTTCCCTGTCCTTATTCTCTTTCCTGTAACTAACTCACGTGTAGAGGACAAACGAAAAATATTGAAGTCCTCCATTCCAGGCAGATACTCTATACCGATATTATATAATGCACCTGATGGAGAAAAATAAATATTCTTGATTCCTTCTAACTCCGGTAGTAATGGAGTCCAAACAAGATTTGTCATTTCCTTACATTGATAATACAAAGTATCAGGAACTTGCTTTATTTCATCTTCTGTAAAGAGTGTTGTCATTCTCGGCCATTCATACTGCCGACGGATAGTTAATGCAACATAGGCAGGTTTTTTGTTGTACAGACTGACTTTTACTATTTCTATCGCTATGTCATCATCTTTTAGCTTGGCCCGAATGTCGCGCCAATTCAGAAAGAATGGCTTTCCGAAATCCTCGACAGATGCCTCGTTTTGCAATAATTTTTTCCTCACCCTTTCTGTATTTAATAATATACCTTTACTTAACAGTGTCGCATCGAACATAAGCCATGAGAAAGTGGGATTTGGAGATGAATAGCACATCCTGGGCAAAGACTCGCTAAACACGTAATAATATTTATTCCAAAAATCAGCCCTTTCATTATCCTCAAGTTGAAAAAATGATTTAGCCAACTCACCGCGCATAATAGGGAACACTTCCATTATGTTTTTTATTGCGTTTTCATAATCATTTAGTAGATAATACAGCTCTGAGAGGCGATATACGACCTTTGCATAGTCTATCCTTTTTTCTCCTTTCTCTTGCATAATACGATTTTTTAATATTTGATGCAAAGAAAGTCCTTCTTGTAATTCATTTGCTATTACAGCAGAAATAGCAAGAATTTCCAAATCATATATATTGTTTTTGTCAAGATATTGCTTTTGAAGATCATACACTCTTTTATATATTTGTCGCGATTTGTCGAACAGATCTAATGAATTGTATGCTTCCGCCAATGTCATTAATGAGTGTACATAATCATCAGACAGTATCATGTCCTTTGTTTCAAATTGGTTTATAGCCTCATTTGCGTCTTCTATAGCTTCATCTATTTTCTCTTTTTCTCCTGTATGAATATAAATAGATGCCTTGTCACAAAGGGCAAGTACATATTTGACATCCTCATTTTTAATTCTTAACCTATTACATACTTCATTGATTAGATGAATTGCTTTTTCATGGTTGTTATTTTTACTATATAGCATTGCGAGTTCTTGCATTATACGAAGGTAGTCCAGTGACTGTTGATCTTCATACAAGTCCAATGCTTTCTCTTTATAGTGTTGAGCTAAGATGTTATTGTTAAGATTTGAATAATTATCAGCCAAGGATCCATATATAATTGCTAAACTTGATTTGGGTATCTTGTTTGTATCTATATGCTGAACACACCTTTTCAGCATTTCAATACATTCTGGAAATTGATAACTCTCATTATAATATGTAGTTAACTGCCCGATTGCCATTAGATACACCTCTCCGTATTCGCCTAACTCTTCCAGCATTTCTACAGATTGCTTACCATACTTAATAGCATTATGTATTTGATCGTCATAAGAGTAACTGAGGGCTAGCATAGTTAAAAAATAAGCGATGTTTATATGCTTAGGACCATAAATGTCTTCAGCTTTTTGAATGGAAGATAGACAAAGATTGATTGCATTAGGGAATAGCCTGGCCTCAATATATTTGTTGATATATACATTATAAGCGACCAATTGAGTCTTTTTGTTCTCAATATTCTCTGACATTGACAATATTTCATCCATCATGAGGAGAATGTTCTTTTTGTCTCCTTCGATGATTACACTATCAACCTTATTCAATTTGGTATTTATAGCAGCAATTAAAGCTTTTTGGTCATCCTGAGAAAATGATTTGATCCCAAGCAAAAGACATAGGATTATTAATATGTTTTTTTTCATTCAGTCACATCTTTTGCGTACAAATTTAGATCTTTTTTTGTGAATAAAAGGACTTTTTTGAGAAAACTTCACTTTTCCTGTTACTTTTTCGTTGGTTTTGGTACTATAAGATGTAAATATCATAATAATCTCATTTAATTCTGTAATAACTGATATGGAGAATTCTATTGTAAATAACGGTACTCATGGAAAGAGCCACGGTAACGTGCTGAGTACGGAGAGAAAAGAGTTTGCTGCAATGATTGATGAATGGCAGCGCAGTTGTAAATCACATACAAAAGCAGAGGGCCTAATTCCACCTGTCAATAGCTTTCGTCTATTGGGAACAGACTTTGTTGCCCGTTTAGAAAGGCAGGACAATATCAAATATCTTCGTGCTGTTATGAAGGTAATTCAAAAGGCTGGTTTCTCTCTTCCAGAAGAAAGTAAATGCATAGAATGGTCAAAGCAAGCTCATGGTTGGAACATGCCAGACTCTGTTCCATTCATCGAGTTGGACGACTTACTGTACTACATTCAAGATCCATGTGATGAGCTTCATGAATTTCTGGATTTTGTTTCGGCATGTTTTTCCAAGAGTGTATTATACCACTTCCACCTGATTCCCAACCGTTATCATGTATTGTGTAGAGCACAGGATTTATGCAAGGGAGTTGTAGATGATCAGAAATTCAACGAGATCCTACGTCTCTATAAGATCGAATTTGGCAAAGACCTTCGTTTTAATCTTGTAGACCCAGCTTTTGCTGATTGTTGGGATTTTGAAGAATTGACCATTGAAAGCTTGTGCAAGGAGGTTGAATATGCTCTTGTTGACGACAACTATTCAAGTATTGTTGCGAAAGACATCATCAAGAAAGTTCAATCTGACGAGGAGAATTGGGGTGTTCTATTCAAGCAAGTCAGATACCTCCTAAATAAAGGTTTCCTGAAATAGCTGGCAGGTCATCGTATTATTCTTGGTCACAAATAATCGAAAAAGATGTTGACTATCAAAAACAAAAGCGAAATCCTCTTCCTGCGATTGGATGACATATTATATATCCAGGCAGATGGTAACTATTGTAATATCTATCTTGCTGATGGTGGCGTGATAAACACGCTCACCTATCAGCGGGCAGAGATAGCACGAATGTTAGAAGAGCAGCTATCTAAGGATGCTTTAAGCCGTTTCGCATTACTTGGTAGATCGTATTTAATAAATACTGATTATGTACTTCGTATTCAGCCGGGCAAACAGTTGCTGACATTCCGTGTGAACAAATTTGGATCCACGAAGAAAATCAGCATTAAAGCAACGACCAAAGCATTACAAGAAATAGAATGTTTTATCGAAAAAAAGTGGGCTATAGGGTAATTCGTACCCATTAGCCTACACTTCATACATTGTTTTACAAAAAAGAATACGATTTCGAATAATCTGTCTATTTTTGCAAAAAAAGGAATGGTTGATTTTATTCAATAGGTCCCGCATTCTATATATAAACAAGCCAGGGTCTTGGGATTCACTTGGCATAATGAGAATAAGCAAATGAAGAAGGTATTTTTGATGTTAGGTTGCCTCTGTTTATCTCTAGTGGCAAATGCACAAAGTTATCGCGGTTCCGATGCAGACCGTATGATGTATGAGAGGATGCGTCAGCATTCTCAGCAGAACTCTGGTAGTAATACCTATGTCCCTCAGCGTAGCTATAATAACTATAACAGCAGG
>Ga0256407_10004241_pt1 | contig 24238 bp, 20 predicted proteins | sample RumenRJG_04DNA_FD_193489 | JGI IMG/M metagenome (GOLD analysis project Ga0256407, IMG submission 193489) | Bovine rumen microbial communities from Lethbridge, Alberta, Canada - RJG_04 | ecosystem: Host-associated > Mammals > Digestive system > Stomach > Rumen | place: Canada: Alberta... | reverse complement strand
GGGACACATTCAGTAGTAGCTGCAGGAGCTGTAGTGTCTAAAGACGTACCACCCTATACAATAGTTGCTGGCGTTCCTGCAAAAGTCATTAAACAATTACAATAAACTTAATAGCGGCTGCCTCAAAATGAAGCAGCCGCTAACTTTCAGACTTAGCACAATTGCATTAGAGTTGTTTCTCCATTACCTGCTTCCAATGTGCGTAAGCAGCCAAATACTCATCACGATGAGCTGAATCTGGTTCAATAACCTGTAATTTCTCAAGTGTTGAGAAAGCATCATTATGGTCACTATATATTCCAGCGCCCATACCAGCACCCTTGGCAGCACCTACCGAACCATCTGTCTCATATAGTTCAATTGTTGCTCCACTCACTCCTGCTAAGGTGTTGCGGAAAAGTGGTGAGAGGAACATGTTTGCCTTGCCAGCATGAATCTTCTTGATATCCATACCCATCTCACGCATGATTTCCATACCGTAACAGAACGAGAAAACAATTCCTTCCTGAGCCGCACGTACAAGATGGGCACGAGTATGTTTGTTAAAGTTAAGTCCATGAATCGAACATCCAAGTTCCTTGTTCTCAAGAACTCTCTCTGCACCATTGCCAAAAGGCATGATACAAACGCCATCAGAACCGATTGGAGCCTGAGCTGCCAAATCATTCATCTCAGCATATCCCATATCAAAAGTTACATTGCGATGCATCCAAGCATTAAGAATACCTGTACCATTAATACAAAGAAGTACTCCTAAGCGGGTAGCATCAGCACTATGGTTTACATGAGCGAATGTGTTAACACGAGATTTCGTGTCGTAACCGACCTCACCAAGAACGCCATAAACCACGCCACTTGTTCCTGCTGTAGCAGCAATTTCACCTGGTTCAAAAACATTTAATGACAGAGCGTTATTTGGCTGGTCTCCACCACGATATGTAATAGGCGTACCAGCTTTCAGTCCCAACTCCTCAGCAGCCTCCTTGCTTACAACACATTGTTCTGAGAACGTAGGTTTAATATCAGGAATGAGTGATTCAGGAATACCATAATAATCTAGAAGGAACTTAGCAATACTATTCTCTTTGAAATCCCAAAACATTCCTTCACTCAAGCCACTTACCGTAGTATTAACTGTGCCGCTTAGACGCATTGCAAGATAATCGCCAGGAAGCATAATCTTATATATCTTCTCGAAAAGTTCTGGCTCATTTTCTTTCACCCATGCAAGCTTAGCTGCTGTAAAGTTGCCAGGCGAGTTAAGCAGATGAGTTAAGCACTGATCGCTTCCGAGCTCACTAAAAGCACGTTCGCCATAAGGAACAGCACGTGAATCACACCAAATAATGGCTGGACGCAAAGGCTTAAGATTCTTGTCCACACAAACTAATCCGTGCATTTGGTATGATATACCTATCGCAACGATTTCGTCACCCTTCACTTGAGCGTCTGACATTATTTTCTGAAGAGACTGCTTAGCATACTTCCACCAAGATTCGGGTTCCTGTTCTGCCCATCCAGCCTTAGCAGCCATTATTGGGGCTTCCTTTTCTGGGAAGAAAGCAGATGAAACACACTTACCATTGTCTGCATTGACGAGCGAAGCCTTTACAGAAGAGCTGCCTACGTCGAAACCTAAAAGATATCTCTGTGTCATTGAATATAAAGTTAAAAAAATACAGTCTGTATAATTATACGAATGAACGATGATTTTCCCTAAAAACTTTTCCTTGCCAACAAAAATAATCACTTTTTCTTTAATTTTTGCTCATTTTTTTACGACCTTTCCAAGTTTTTTCTTAACTTTGCACTTTATAAACAATCAACCTTGGTTAATTTAGGAAAAATATTTCATATATGAAAAAGAAAATTTTGATTCTTGACGACAAAGAAACTATTGCAAAAGTTCTCTCAATTTATCTTATGAGCGATTATGACGTGCAATGGTTACCTGACGGACTTCAGGGTGTTAAATGGCTGCAAGCTGGTAACACTCCAGACCTCATTATTTCAGACATCCGTATGCCAGGAATGCGCGGAGATGATTTCCTTGAGTGGATTAAGCAGAACGAGCTTTTCCGTCATATTCCAGTTATAATGCTTTCAAGCGAAGACTCAACTAGCGAGCGCATTCGTCTGCTTGAGATCGGTGCAGAAGACTATATTGTAAAGCCATTCAACCCAATGGAGCTTAAGATTAGGGTAAAAAAGATTCTGCCAAATTAAGTAATCAGAAAACGCCATATTATTGATACGTCATTATGCCATGATAGGTATCATCTATTTAGGAAACAATCCACAAACAGAGGAACGACTGAAGTATCTGCCAGGCAGACAAGTCATCTTCACGAAAACATATAAAGAGGCTGCTACTGTTTGCTCATCAAGCAAAGGTAACGAGCATTTCATATTGTTCTACGAGAAAAACGTGAGAGCTGAAGATATAACAGCAATTACATATCTCCGCAAGAACAATAAAGATGTGTATATCATTCTGCTAACGGCTGCCATGGACGAAGAAGAGCGACAGACATATCAGCAGTGCGGTATCAACGACACACTAGACATAAATGCCTCTGTAACAGATATGAACAAGAAGCTCATGTTTATATGTAACAGAGAAGACGTTCTTTTCACTCGCCAAACAACAAAGCAGAAGATCCTCAGTTTCAAAATTCCTCTTTGGAAGCGTACTTTCGATATTGTTTTCTCGCTTATTGGTCTGATTATTGCTGCTATTCCGATGATTATCACAGCAATAGCAATAAAGATTGAAGATCCTAAAGGTCCTGTACTTTACAAGTCAAAACGTGTAGGAACTAACTATACAATCTTTGATTTTCTCAAGTTCCGTTCAATGTATAACGATGCAGACAAGCGTCTTAAAGAACTGAGCAAGAGTAACAACCAATATGCCGAGCATAAAGAAGACGAAGAAGAGCCAAAGACCGTTATAACATCACCCTTAGGCGAAGAAGCAGAGCAGAACATGTTCGACTTGGGTATGGAGTCTGAGATGATGATTAGCGACGATGAGGTAATGCTTGTTGGTGACGATTTCGTTGTTTCTGAGAGTGATTTCTCAAAGCAAAAGGAAGAGGATATCAACAATGCATTCGTCAAGATTGAAAACGACCCACGCATAACAAAGGTAGGTCGTTTCATCCGCAAGACAAGTATTGACGAATTGCCACAGCTATTCAATATCCTCAAAGGCGACATGTCTATAGTTGGTAACCGTCCTCTCCCACTCTACGAAGCTGAGAAGTTAACTGCCGACTCAAGTATCGATCGCTTCATGGCTCCTGCAGGACTTACCGGCCTATGGCAGGTTGAAGAACGAGGCAAAGGAGGTAATATGTCCGCCGAAGAGAGAAAACAGCTCGACATTCTCTATGGCCAGACATATAACTTTGCGCTTGACATGAAGATTATCTGGCGAACACTTTTCGCATTCATTCAAGACGAAAATGTCTGAAATAAAGACTGACAATGAAAATGTTGAAACGACTTTTGTTTATAGTATCTTTTTGTGCCATAGGCTCATCAGCAATGTCGCAAACGCTCGATGACAGTGGTATTAGTGCTGGTTTCTTTGATTCTAGCTTTAGTAAGGATATCAATTTCTCTGATTTCCATTTGCCACCACTTGGCGTACTCTTCGAGAATGCAAAATCAAATCCAAACATTCTACAATATGCTAAACAGCAGGAAATACTTCAGGCTGATGTAACTAAACAGAAGAAACATATTTTCTCATATGTCAATGGACACGGTAGTTATAGCTACGGTAAAACTGACATGTGGGGAAACAATTCGTCAACATATAGCACAATGATATATCAGTTTCAGGGTTCAGAACAGAATTACTGGAACATTGGTGTTAGTGTAAATGTACCTCTTGAAGATCTTCTTGACATCACTCAATCGGTAAGGCGTAAACGTCTATTGGTCGAAGAAGCAAAATTGAAAAAAGATGCAGCATTCGATGATCTCAAACTTCAAATAGTAACGCTCTACATTCGTATTACAAATAACCTGTCAGCCTTGAAGACTGCTGGTATAAGCGCCGCCATATATCAAGGTGCGAACCAATTGGAAGAAGAGGATTTCCATCAAGGCAACATGCAGATTGGTGACTATGCCTATAGTAGTCTTCGTGGACAAAATGCAGTGAACACCTATCAAGGTTTACTTACTCAAATAACCACAGACATAGTTACACTTGAGATTCTCAGCCACACGCCTATTTTGACAAACACCACCACAGAAATTACCTTAGATAGCACAGTCAGGAAGTCTGAAAAGCAGATACGCAAAGAAAAAAAAGATATTGAAAAGCGTATTAAAGAAGAGACAGAGAAAGAAGAAAAGAAAATTGCTGCTATGGAAAAAGCAGAGCGTGAGAAGAAAGAAAAAACTGAGAAATCTAAAAAAGAAATCAAATAACAAGAAAGAATATGGATATTTTCAGATATATAGTCAGATTCTTATATAAAATAAGGTGGTATCTTGTTATATTGCCTCTCATATCCCTTATAATTGCATGGTTTCTTACACGTAACCTTGAGCGAGTATATGATGCCAACACCACAATCTATACAGGTATGCTTACAGGTTATAACATTGAGGGTGGTAGTGGTATTGCGGGTGGTAATGCTCAAACGAACCTTCAAAACCTTATTCTGATTATTACTACAGATAACACCATACACGAAGTGGCGCTCCGACTGTTTGCCCGCTGTATGATGTATGGTAATCCCAACAAAGACAACAACTATATCACAGCTGAACACTTCCGTCAGCTTGATGCCAGCGTACCTGCAGATGTCAAAGCACTGATAAATCATAATAGTGAAAATGCCAGCTATGCCAACTTACGTGCATATGAAAAAGCATCGCAAGGCAATTACCTTTTTGGAATTTTAAACTATCATCCTTACTTTGGAATAAATAACATAACTGCTAAACTTAAGGTAATGCAGCTTGGAAACACAGACCTCATCGACATAGCATATTCATCCAATGATCCTGGTATTTGCTATAATACCATTGATATTCTAAACGATGTCTTTGCTCGTCAATATCAGAATCTCCGATATGGTGAAACACATAATGTAATCAAGTTCTTCGAGCGCGAGGTAGCAAGACTTTACAAGCAATTAACCCATGCTGAGAATGATCTCATACGGTATAATATGAAGCATGGTATCATTAATTACCCCGAGCAGACAAAACAGCTTACTGTTCTTGAGCAACAGCAACAAGTTACTGTAAACGAGTTGCGAATGAACATGGTAACAACTCAAGCACTGATTTCATATCTTGAGCGTCAACTTGGAAACCGTCAGCAAATTATTACATCAAACAAAGAATTCACCTCTCTCGTTCGTGATATATCTCGTCTCCAGTCTCGTATTTCAAATCTGCGTCTTATGAATAGCGAAGTTGGCGGAACTGAGTCTGAAGCACAGATAGAATTGGCGAAAGCAGAACGCCAGCTGCGCGAAGCCACAGACAAAGTAAAGGAACTCACCAGGACTATTGAAGCAAACAACTATAGCACAGATACTGGTGTAAAAGCGAGTGAGCTTATTGACAAGTGGCTTGAACAAATACTTCTCCTTGAGAAAACCAAGGCTGAGATTCAGGCACAAGACATTATGCGCGAGAGTATCGACAAACAGTATCAGAAATACTCTCCTATCGGTGCTACTCTTGACCGCAAGGAACGTCACATAAGTTTCATTGAGGGCAACTATATCGAGATGTTGCGTGCTCTTAATGCAGCTCGTCTGCGTCAGCGCAACCTACAGATGTCAACTGCGACTCTGAGTATCCTAAACCCTCCTATGTTCCCACTTAACGCACAGTCAACGAATCGAATGATGATACTGATTGGTGCATTCATGCTGACATTCTTTATGATAGCTCTTAGCTTCTTAATCATTGAACTACTCGACCGTACACTTCGTGACCGCATGCGTTCTGAGCGAATCACGAATATTCCTGTTATCGGCTGTTTCCCCAAAGAAAGTTCTTTGCGCTACCGTCGTTTCAATAAGACTATCTCCGATATGGCTTTGCGACAGCTTAGTAAGGCTATACTACCATACTTCTCTGAAGGAAAGCAGAACGTGCTTAACCTGCTTTCTACTGATGCGGCTAACGGAAAAAGTTACCTTGCTCAAGAATTGGAGAACTACTGGGTGTCTATCGGCCTGCAGGTACGCCGTCTAACTTACGATGAAGACTTCTTAGCTGAAGACAGCCGCTATATTATGGCAAAAGATATTAAAGATTTGTGTCCGGATATTCAGCCAAATGAAATTGCAATTATCGAGTATCCTAACCTCGATGACAATGCTGTACCTTCAGCTCTTCTAAATCTTGGAACCATCAATCTTATGGTTACACGTGCTAATCGTACCTGGAAAGATGTTGACCAAAAGGCGCTAAAAGAGTTACAGTCACGTCTCGAAGACAAGAAGAGTCTTTTCATGTATCTTACTGAAGCGAGCCGCTATGCAGTAGAAGAATTTGTTGGACAGTTGCCACCTTACACTCGTTTTAATAACTTCGTATATCGCATCTCGCAGTTAGGTCTAACGGCAACCGAAAACGAACATGCTAAGTAATAATGGCTTCAACAACGTTTAAATCATATACGAGTAAAAATGGAGGAAGAGTATCCATACTCTTTCTCCTGTTTTTGCTTGCCATATATGAGCTCATCACAGCAGGTTTTGCCCCCTTTGCAATAATCTGCATGATACCTGTCTTGGTATTGGTGGTAATTGGTACGTTTCGTCGCCAAATGACTTGTTTTTGGGCGTTGTTCATTATTAACTATTTCTTGCATTTTGCAGGACGACATCGTTTTTTGCCAAATGGAATTCCTATGTCCCTATATAATGAGGGATTCGAAATCATACTAGTTATTTTGGCCATCATTGTTTCACCAGGCGAATCAAAATTCAGCCGTACACTCAATATAATGCTTTTGGCTATTTTGTTATGGTGTGGGCTTGGTTTTATTGAAATATTCAATGACACATGTGGATTAGGCATTAATATCGGTGCATGGTTTGCAGGATTTCGTTTATTATGTATATCTCTATTATGGACTTTTCTAATATTCACTATTTACATAGACACTCCTGAAAAGCTTTATAAGCTTTTAAAAGTATGGGCATTTCTTTCACTTTTTTCCGTGTATTGGACCTTCAATCAGAAATTTTTTGGTTTTACTTTATCAGAAAACATTTGGTTGCAGACTGCTGGAAGAACCCATATAATTCAAGGTGGAACGCTCGTTAGATACTTTTCCACATTCTCTGATGCAGCAAATTATGGGTGTAATGCTGCAGCTACTGCTGTTACATTCATGGTGATAGGAATCACCTCACGAATCAAAAAAGACAAGATATTCTTTTTACTAACAAGTTTCGCTGTCATTTGGGGTATGTTTCAGTCAGGAACTCGAACTGCGATTTTCTGTCTAGGTTTTGGTTTGGTAGTGTTTATAGTACTTTCAAAATCTTTTAAAATAGCAGTACCTTCAGCTATTGTTTTCGGTCTTCTTGCATTTATCTTAATATTCACTAAAATTGGTAATGGCAATCAGCAGATACGCCGAATGAGATCTGCTTTCAACAAGGAAGATGCTTCAACGGAAGCTCGTGACATTAATCAGGCTGTTATGAAAAAATATTTGGCAGATGCACCTTGGGGGATAGGCATTGGAACGGGCATGGATAACGTCCCATCAAATAACAAATTCCGAAAGCTCTCTACCCTACCTCCTGATTCAGAATATGTGTTTATATGGATACGAACAGGTGCTATTGGTATTACGGTTTTCTTAGCAGCAATGGCAATCATGTTTATAGGAGCCTCCTGTGTTGTTTTCTTCAGAATCAAATCCCGTTCCCTAATGGGCATTGGAGCTGGTATCTGTGGAGCTTTCGCTGCTATGCAGTTAGGCGGCTATGGCAATCAGGTGCTACTACAATACCCAAATGGTTTAATCTTTTTCGGAATGCTTGCCATTGTTTATAATTTTCCCGAGTTAGAGTCAGCTTGGGTTGAATTTGAAGAAAAGCGTTTAAAAATTATTGAAGAAGAACGTAAACTAAAGTTAGAAAAGAAGAAAAGCAAATTAGTGGGAATATGAAAAACTGTAACGGTATGTATCATAATATTAACGAGCAACGTCTTTCCGATGCAATTTCTTGGTTACGTTTCCCGCTTATCTTTTTTATTATCCTTCTCCACTGCTATTCCGTCGTTAAAATTGAAGGTATATCATCTAACAATTTCTTTAACATAGTCTATCTACCTGCCCTTTGGTTAGGTGAGACTGGCGTTCCTGGATTTTTCTTCATTTCCGGTGTTCTCTTCTACTTAAGCAAGAAAAGTTATCTGCAAAAACTACATTCACGTATCAAGACGCTACTTGTTCCCTATTTGGTTTGGAACGCACTTCTTTTAGTCATCTACCTTATAGCCTATTCTATAGGTTATCCTCAAGATATTAATGGTAAAGACATTGAAGACTATCACTTATCCGACTATCTGAGGCTCTTTTGGGATCGGGGATCATTTGACAATGGAAACTTTACTCCAATCCTTTGTCCATTATGGTATATCAGGAATCTGTTAATTATGTCTGTTTTATCCCCTATTTTTTATTATCTTGTCAAATACGGACGTGAGATATTCCTATTTGTAGTTATCGGATGGTGGATGACAACATATGATAATGCTTTTATCCCCCAAACAATATTATTTTTCTGTTTAGGGGCCTATTTCCCCCTTATGGAAAAGAATGCCCTCTATTGTTTTAGTCACTATAAAAAAGTATTGATTACGCTGACAATAATCTTTGCTATTGCAGACATCGCATCACATGTTTTCTATCCTACACCATTCAATCTTCAGATTCATAGATTTGCTCTACTTTTTAACATACCAGCACTTTTTCTTCTTGCTGACTATTGTTCATGTCGCGGGCTAACAAATACGCTTCTTCCCAAAGCAGCATTTATTGTGTTTTGTACCCACTATCCAATTGCCATTGTTCTGCGCAAGACATGTATATTGTTCTTTAGCAATAGTTCAGCTTCGTTTCATGCTATACTATACATTCTTTGTGTGTTAGCAACAACTATAGTATGTTTAATTATATATAAGATGCTTGAAAACTATTTCCCAAAAGTAAAATCTATATTATCTGGAAACCGATGAAATATCGCATCATTCTTTTTTCAACATTTTTCATTTGCATCTTTATAATCAGCTTAATATTTAACGGCTACTATACACCCTGCAAAACAATACCCCCCTATCAGCTTTCTACAGCAAACAAAGATACATTACAGATAGTTTTCATTGGCGATAGTTGGGCATTCTTTCACGAACCCCACGACATAGAGGCATCTGAAATGCTTTCGGACATACTAAAACATCCAGTAAATTTCCGATCCTTCGGTATATGCGGACTAACTAGTAAGGAAATCTATGAACAATTGTTTTATAATGATAGTCTTAAGCATTTCCTTCAAAAAGGTTGTCACTATTGTGTCATTTCGGCAGGTATTAATGACACATATAAAAAAATGAGTAAAGATTACTATGTAAAAAGTATGGAGGCTATAATAAATTTTTTTCTTTATAACAACGTGACACCCTTACTTATTGAAATTCCAGACTACGATATTGAAAAATGCTACCAGCGACAAACTTTAACTCGAAAAGTGCTCCGACAGTTTTCTATGTTAGTTAACAACACACCAATAGACTGTAAGCAAATATTCCGCGAAGCCTTAGACAGCATTCTTTCTGATTACAAGGAAAAGGTTGTTATCCTGAATTACAAAGTATGGAACAACCATTATGCAGAAGACTTAGATCATTTTTATCAAAAAGACGGTCTTCATCTTAATGCCATGGGATACTCAGTCTTTGACAGACAGATAGGGCTATGTTTGTTAAAACAGATTAGTTATTCCAAATAAAAAAGCAACAAAAACAAGTATAACAAAGAAAAAAAGATATGCAACAAATCACCAAGGCAAAGATTTCAATTATTACCATCAATTATAATGGGTTCAATGACACCTGTGAATTAATTGAAACATTACCTTTAGAAGATGAGGCTTTAGAGGTAATTGTAGTGGATAATGCCTCCAAAGCAGATGAAGCCACGCTGATTAAACAGCGCTTTCCAATGGTGACGGTTGTTCGCAGCGAGAAGAACCTTGGATTCGCTGGCGGTAACAACATTGGAATAAAAGTTGCTAAGGGCGACTACTTATTATTTCTCAACAACGACACCGAACTCAAGGAGGACTGGAACACCAACGCTCTGATTCATCGATTGCAATCAAACGAACAAATTGGTATGGTCTGTCCTAAGATTCGTTTTGCATGGGGCTCATGTCCTATCCAGTTTGCTGGTTTCACGCCCTTGTCGCGTATCACCATGCGCAACAAGTGTATTGGTTATAATGAGGAAGACCGAGGCCAATATAACACAGCCCACCCCACTCCATATGCCCATGGTGCCGCCATGATGGTCAAACGAGAAATTATTGAGAAGGTTGGTCTCATGCCTGATTGTTATTTCCTATACTACGAGGAAATGGACTGGTCGATTATGATTCAACGTGCCGGCTTTGAAATATGGTATGAGCCAGCATGCACCATTTACCACAAAGAAAGTAAAAGCACTGGTCAAAACAGCCCATTGAAGACATATTACATAACGCGCAACCGTCTGCTTTTTGCAAAGCGCAATCAGCCATTCCGCTATCGTTACCTCACTTATGCCTATTTGATGTGTATTGTTGCATTTCGAGATTTGATAAAACACTCACTCAATAAGCGTACAGATTTATGTAAGGCGGTACTCTTTGCAATCCGCGATTTCTGGCACTTGTGAAAGAGTACAAAAAAGTAACATAGTATATTCACTATTTGAATTATTTTCTTTACTTTTGCAAAAGAATATCAGTAAGCTATGAATTATTGGTGGATACTATACATAATAGACGGATTCTGCTTTATCACCTTAGCAATTGAGGTGATATATCTTCTTGTATTTTCAATAGCATCGCTATTCAACAGGCATAGCGAAATAAGCAAGGCAAAAAAACAGAACCGATTCATCATTTTAATTCCTGCATACAAACAAGACAAAGTTGTAATGCAGACCATAAACTCCGTTCTTGGTCAAACATATCCTCAGCGTCTATTCGATATTGTTGTCATATCAGACCATGAAGAAGAGATGACCAATATGCGTATAGCACAAGCCCCCGTAACATTACTAACGCCAGACTTTGACGAAAGTTCAAAGGCAAAATCAATGCAATTTGCTATTCTAAACCTTCCACAATTCAAAATCTATGATGCTGTTCTAGTACTCGATGCAGGAAACATTATTGAACCTGAATATCTTGAACAAGTAAATGACGCTTTTGAGACAGCAGGAACAAAGGTTATTCAAACTCATCGTTTGTCAAAGAACCGCGATACATCAGTAGCACGTCTTGACACTATTTTTGAGGAAATAAACAATTCCATATTCCGACGTGGTCATAATGCACTTGGCCTATCTGCAGCACTTAATGGTTCTGGTATGGTATACGACTTTGAATGGTTTAAGAACAATGTTATGAAATGTCGTACAACAGGTGAAGATAAGGAGCTTGAAGCAATGCTGTTAAGAGACGGCATTTATATTGACTATTTCGACAACATTCATTTATACGACGAGAAGACTCGCGAAATAAGTAGTTTCAATTATCAGCGTGGTCGTTGGGCTGCTACACAACTACATGCTGCAATAAGCAATTCACGCTACTTTTTCCCTTCACTTCTTAGTCGCCGATATGACTTTGCGCTTAAAATACTCCAATGGTGGTTAGCTCCAAGAACCATTCTAATCGGCATCCTCTTAATAATGAGTAGTGTACTACCACTCATATATTTCTCACTTGCAATAAAATGGTGGATTATAGGTGCCATACTCATGTTTGCATTCTCTTTAGCAACACCAGATCAACTTGTTGACGAAAAGTGGAATCGTGACTTTCTTTATGCTCCATCGCTTATTCTTTGGGGGTTGTTCAATATACTTCGAGTTATGATCATTGAAACAAGGACTCGAGTTAAGTCTGCAAAGGATTCTATTAATAGTGTTATTCCGCGTAAGAGCTAAATATGACTTGGCATATTATACATATCATCGATATAATCCTTTGGATAATAACAGCAGGCTCTGTGGGTTATGTTATGTTATTCGCGTTAATTTCCCTCTTTAGAAAGAAGAAATTAAAAACAGACGAAAACACAAACTCTACACATAGTCGTTTTGCTGTCATCTATCCAGCTTACAATGAGGACAGCGTAATTCGTAATTCGATAGAGAATTTTCTTCGTCAGGACTACCCCATTTCACTTTTTCATCTTGTAGTAGTTTCCGACCATATGCAACCATCTACCAACGAATGGCTTGCATCACAACCGCTGCAACTTTTAAAGCCAGTCTTTGAAAAGAGTTCTAAAGCGAAAGCGCTACAATATGCTATTAAGCAACTTGAAGGTTTAAACTTTTCTCACATAGTAATCCTTGATGCAGATAATGTTGTTGCTCCTGACTTCCTTACCAAACTTGACGCTGTTTGCCAGCAGGGATATAAAGCCATCCAATGCCATCGCACAGCAAAGAATTCTGATAATGACATTTCTGCTCTTGACGGATTAAGCGAAGAGATAAATAACACCATATTCCGACGTGCACACAACAATATTGGACTTTCTTCAGCCCTTATTGGTTCTGGTATGTGTTTTGACTACCAATGGTTTGCCACACATGTCAACATGCTGTCTACAGCTGTTGAAGACCGTGAGTTAGAGACATTCCTTGCGAAACAGAACATCTATGTAAAATACGTAGAAGATATTCTAGTATATGATGAGAAGGTGAGCAACAAAGACAACTTCCAAAGTCAGAGAATGCGTTGGATGACCGGCCAAATTCAAGCACTTCTGCAAATGTTACCTTACCTCTTTACTGCATTAATCAAAGGTAATATCAACTATATAGACAAGACCATTCAACAAGCGCTCATTCCTCGTAGCATCTTATTGGCTACAATACCTTTTATGGCGCTGATTATGACAATAATACATCCTCTCTGGAGTATTAAGTGGTGGGTTATGCTTCTGTGCTTATGCGTATCACTTCTTATTGCCATTCCATCCAGACTTCGCACAACAGCAATGTTTAGTAAGCTGTTGTCGTTCCCTAGCTTAGTATGGCGCCTGTTAAAGAACATAGCACATATGGACCATAAGAATACGGATTTCATCCATACATCCCACGAGAAATAGGACATTGTAATACGAAACCATATGGGAGAACGAGTACACAGAAGTATCATGAATATTAAGGTGGGCATGATTTTCTACATGCTATCCTTAATTCTTGCTTTCTTTTCCCGCAAGATATTCCTCGATTGCCTTGGTGCAGAGTTCATCGGTCTGACAGGTATGTTGATGAACATAATGTCATTCCTCAGTGTAGCAGAGTTGGGCATAGGCACCAGTATTATCTACTTCCTCTATAAACCACTGCAAGAAGAAAACCATCAGAAAATCAACGAGGTAATGTCAATGTTAGCCTACCTATACCGATGCATTGGCTTTATCATCGGCACTTGCGGTTTCATAGTCAGTTTGTTTTTCCCTTGGTGGTTTGGTAACCTTACGACTGGCCTGCCACTGGTCTATTTTGCTTTCTACTCTTTTCTTGCATCGAGCATCTCAGGTTACATATTCAACTACAAGCAATTACTTGTTAATGCAAACCAGAAGCAATATCTTACACAATCCTATTTCCAGACTATTGGTATTGTGCAAAGTATAGTACAAATATTACTAGCTTATTACTACCGCAATCTATATTTATGGGTAGTTACCGGATTAGTTTTCACCATAATTGGTATCATCGTATTTAACATACGTATAAAGCAACTCTATCCTTGGCTCAACATCAATTTATCCAATGGGCGCAAGAATTTGAAGCAATATCCTGAAGTTCTAAAGAAAACACGCCAGATTTTCATTCTCAGGATAAAAGACTTTATTCTTAATCGCAGCGATGAACTACTTGTCGGAGCATTCGTTTCGGTAACAAAGGTTGCATTCTATGGAAACTATTCTATCATCATAAGTAAGCTGGTCTTTTTGGTCAACATCTTGGAGAATGGTCTGAGTGCAGGTGTGGGCAATCTACTTGCTGAGAATAATGAAAGAAATACTATGAAAGTTTTTTGGGAAATGACTGCTACACGTTTCTTCATCATGGGGTTAGTCATTTTCCCACTAGTATTATTTATACAGCCTCTTATTGTCTGCTGGGTCGGCCCAGAATATCAGTTAAGTTCAATCATTGCATACTTACTTATTTTCAACCTATTCTTAAAACTCCAATACTCAACTGTTTACATTTTTGTAGGCGCATCAGGTCTCTATAGCGATGTTTGGGCCTCATGGGCAGAATTAATTATCAACTTGGTTGTTACACTCGCTTTAGCTCCCTTCTTAGGAATAGTAGGCATTTTGCTTGGCAAAATCATCAGTCTCTCCATATTCAATGTCTTTTGGAAGCCCTATTACCTTTTTTCAGAAGGCTTTCACAAAAGTGTTTGGCTTTTTTGGCGTCCCATGATGGTATATTATGGTATATTTGGACTATTTACCATCCTTGCCATTGTTCTCAAGACCCTTTTCGTTGACAATCATGTTAATTCATGGTCTTCACTTATTATCTATGGACTTATATTGTTATTGCCAATGCTATCTTTTTACTTCTTGTCACTATTCACATGTACTCAAGGCATGAAATACTTTGTAGCACGCAAGCCTAGTATTTACAATACAATTTGTAAACTTACATTTCAATCATAATTTCATGAAAATTGCTATTTTAACATGTGGAATGCTTCCTATTCCCGCTGTTCAAGGAGGAGCTGTTGAAAACTTGATAGATTTTTATCTGGAGTATAATAACAGAATGAAACTTCATGACATAACAATTTATAGTCCATGGAACAGCAAAGTAGAGATGCGCCCAGCCCTTTCTTCAGATATTAATCACTATCATTATATAAATGTCGATAATCTGAAGGCAAGAATAGAACGAAGAATCTTTAAGTTTTTCCATTCGTCCAAAGACTATTACAACTATTTCATAGAATACTATTTTGAGAGAGTTTATTCCGACCTGAAGAAAAAGAATTATGACTATCTTATATTAGAGAACTGCCCTGGTTATGCTTATAAACTCTCACAAAGAGGATATAGGAATTTAATATTGCACCTTCATAATGACTTGCTCAATTCTACATCAAAGTATCATGAGGTCATATTCCGCAGTCTATCGAAAATAATAACTGTTTCAGACTTTGTCAAAGAAAGAGTCTCTACCATTCAACCTGACGACAAGATTAAAACTGTCCTTAACGGCATTGACTTGAGACTATTCTCTCCCCAAAAAAACTCACTCATCAGTCGCGAAAAAATAGGGTTCACGAAAGAAGACTTTATTGTGGTTTATAGTGGGCGCATCAATAAGGACAAAGGTATTTCTGAATTAATCGATGCCTTACTGCAACTCAAAGCTCTCCCAAAAATAAAACTAATGGTCATGGGTAGCTCATTCTTTGACAATGCAAATAATGAGGACACTTTTATCTGTTCGTTGAAAGAAAAGGCTAAGAGTATTGATGAGAAAATCGTATTTACGGGATTCATACCATATAACAATGTACCAAATTACTTACAGTTGGCAGACATTGCCGTACTTCCATCCATGTGGGAAGAGCCTTTTGGACTTACGGTAGTTGAGGCAATGGCTATGGGACTTCCACTCATTACCACACGTAGCGGTGGAATACCAGAAATATGCAAAGGGATTGCTACTATAGTGGAAAAGAGCAACATTGTCAACAACCTTTCCATAGCCATTCTCGACCTCTATAAGCACCCTGAGAAGCGACAACAAATGTCCAACGCAGGACTTGAGCGAGCTAAGCTCTTTGACAAAGAGAAATATGCTAACGATTATTTTGCTGCGATTGAAGGTCTATAACGACTCTCATTTGACAGCCTTTGGCAGTCGAATCTTGTCACCTACCATGCATTGGAACTTCTTGGTGAAGTGATTGTTCATGCCTGAGAAGGCAAAGAAGGTCATTTCGCCAAAATAGATTTTCCCCTTAACATTATAGAGATCGACACGTACCTGTGGAAATCCTTTTGCAATAATCTCTGCAATTTCTATCATCCGTTCTAAGTTCTGTGGACGAGGAACATCGCGATAGTTCACCCCACTATCGGCCAGATACTGCCGCATTGGTTGCCAGATATGAATATTATAGAGGTCGTAAATAGTCTTCGTACCACCGCTACCACTTTCCAAACTGCGATCGTAGCACACCATATCATATTGAGCCTTGCCATCGATACACCGTATCTTATGGTCTACAGTCGTTTCTGAAGAAAACTCCTCACTATTGTCCATTTCTATCAAACTCTCAGCCATAATGCGTGGTTTGATAGATGTATAGTGAGGCTCGCAAGAATCATAACCATACCAAATTGCTACATGCTTGTTAAGGAAGTCAATGACTTTCTGCCGGTCCATCTTGCTCTTATCTCTGACAATGACCGTGCTGCCACAATCGTGAGTACATTTCAACACAAATTTCTCTGGCAAAAGGTCAAAATCAATCTCTTCTGCTTTATTCCAAACTCCATAACAGTCCGTTAGGATGTCCTTCAGACCAAGTTCTTCAATGTGCTTTCTAACCTCATATTTATCAGTATACTCAGACCACTTCGAAGTATCCGTATATACTTCCATCCATGTCAACTTCTCATTCAGTGTACGAGGATTCTTCCAAGGGAACTTTCTCCTGTAGAATCTATTCCACTTCATATCAAAGGCCTTCTTTGGGTCCTGTGCAACCAGCTTACGCCACTGCTCCGTGAACTGTATATAACGATCAAAATGCCATGCCTTGTATGTCCTGATGGGATGCAATAGCGACCAAAGGCGCATTTTTGTTTTATAAGAAAGATTCATAATTCTGTTTTTTTATTTGCAAAGATACGATATTTTTTTTCAATCGTTATGCATTATCCTTTTTTTTATATATTTTTGCAACAAAAAGTATAGAAATGGTCAAGGTCAGTGTAATATTACCAGTTTATAATGTAGCTCCATATCTTGAAGAAACATTCGAATCGCTTATCCACCAATCGTTAAGCGATTTCGAAATTATTGCTGTTAATGATGGTTCAACAGACCATAGTGAAGAGATTATCAAAAAGTATCAGCAACTAGACGCAAGGGTTATATTTTTCTCCCAAAACAATCAAGGCCAGTCGGCTGCCAGAAACCTAGCATTGCGCCACGCTCGAGGGAAATACATCTATATGATGGATTCCGACGATGTAATTAGTAATCCTGATGCTTTACAGATTTGTTACGACTATGCTGAAAAGAACCAAGCAGATTTTATCTTCTTTGATGGCGAATCATTCTCGGAGGCAAAAAAACATCGTACTTCATGGAATACGAAACGGACTCATCTTGTTGAAGAAAATACAAGATATGACGGAAACTATCTGCTAAATCTTATGCTCGACACTCAAGCACACAATTGTGTTGTGTGGCTACTCTTTATCAGAAGAGACTTCATCAAACGTATTGGTCTTGGCTTCCATGATGGCATCATCCATGAAGATGAGTTGTTCACTACAATTCTAACATTAAGTAGCGACAATATTTTCTGTTTAAGACAGAACCTTGTAGGGCATCGCATCAGGACAGCCTCAACGATGGGTATCAATTTCTCAAAGCGAAATCTTAACTGCTATCTCACCGTTGCTGATCAATTACTTCATTTCAGCAAAGCCCCCATCATACACAAGTTCCTGCGTTACACACTCAGTAAGGTATTCTATACTGGCCATTTGATACCTTTTAAACAAAAGGCTGCTGTCTTCTGGCGAGCCCTCACTTCAGGTTATTTGAAATACATCGGACTAAAATCCACATTGGTATTTTGGTTCAAGAGACATTAGCATTGACAACTAAGAACACGTCAAATTGAGTCATGAAGTCTAGTCTCTTTACTTGGATTATCGACCTATTGTCACCACGTATATGTGCTGGTTGCTCATGCCGTCTTTCTCTTAACGAATCAGTACTCTGTTCCACATGCTTGCTTCACATTAGTCGGACAAGATATGAACTCAATGCTATCGACAATAAAATGGCTCGTTTACTTTGGGGACAGTTCCCCTTGGAACGATGCGCAGCATGGGCATTCTACAAACCAGACACTGAGTTCGCAAAGATGATTCACTCCATGAAGTATCAGAATCGACCTGATATTGCCTATTCCCTTGGTGTCATCATTGCAAGAGACTTCGCCCCCCACGGGTTCTTTGAAGGCATTGACGCTATTGTTCCAATACCACTAACAAAGGAAAGGTTGCATGAGCGAGGATACAACCAAAGTGAAGAGTTTGCTAACGGATTATCAGAAAGGACTGGGATAAAGATTATCACCGATATAGTACAACGAACGTCATTCACAGATAGCCAGACTCATCTGAACTATTATGAACGACGTGATAATGTTGAACATGCATTTACCTTAACCAATCATCATGCCGACATTAACGGCAAACACATTCTTCTCGTAGATGATGTATTAACTACTGGAAGCACTATGACTGCCTGTGCGAAACAGTTGTCTCAGATTCCAAATCTACGAATCAGTATATTAACAATCGGCCATGCAAATTAAAATAGAGTACTATAATACGAATTATTTTCAGATGAAAGCTCTATGTTATATAAGATTATCTTCTGAATCTTCATAATGATTAGTGGAATGGAAGATACGAGTAATACCCTTCATCTGAACCTTAACATGGTCTATGAAACTTTGCCACATCGACTGGTTGCCAATTGTTCCATAACCTGTAACAGGACGAGCCTTACGATTATAGAGAAATGCTATCTTCCCGAATCTTTTTAATTCAAGTGCCAACGATCCATCCTCACCACGACGAATATCTGTGCGAATTGTACATTGGCGAGCATAGTCCGCATTGAACGCGAAGGTCATACCACGAATATTTAATTCAGGACGTTTGAAATGTTGTACCCAAAAGAAAGTATCACGTATAAACTCAAACAAAAACAGGCTGAAAGGAGAATGATTTTCATCAGGATAAAAACTCCAAAAAGTACCCACACAAGAAACATCCGGTTTCGTCAATTTATACATCATCTTATCAACATAGCATGAAGGATAGAAGGTATCGGCATCAATAAAAAAATGGTATTTGCCTTTAGCATGCAATAATCCACATTGACGTGCGTAACCAGGACTTTGTTTTGTCTCGTTATAATAAGGCAAACATAATGATTGATATATTTCTTCTGTTCTATCCTTTGAGTTATTATTAACACCTAGTATCTCAATAGGATATTTTGTTTGCAACTCACTTAATGACCACAAACATGCAGCCAATCGACACTCTTCGTTGTACGCAATAACTACAACGGAAACCAACGGCTCTGTGCTTTGCAGCCTTTGGAGTTGTTTACGAATAATTTCAATAGTATTTTGAGGAACCTCACTGAAAGGTTTCCCATAGATTGTCAAGTATTTTTCATACCATTTTTCCATAGTCATTATATCTTAGACATCGCAAAGATAATAAAAAAAAAGCGGAACAATTATTTTTCAAGCGTAAAATTTGGCATATTCCCTCAAAAACGATATATTTGCAAAGCAAAATTGCTATTATTACTAATCCGATTAACAAAAATGATTGACTTAAGCATTATCATTCCCATTTACAATGTAGAGAAATACATTCGCCCTTGTATTGAAAGTATTTACCGGCAAGGACTTAACGAAAACCAATTTGAAGTAATCATTGTTAATGACGGTACCAAGGACAAGAGCATGGAAATGATTGCAGATATCATTCCAGCCCATAGCAATATTACTGTTATCAATCAAGAGAATCAAGGTCTTTCGGTAGCCCGTAACAATGGGATTGCCATAGCCAAAGGAGAATATATTTTGATGCCTGACTCAGACGACATGCTGATTGATTATAGTGTGAAGCCACTTCTAGAGAAGGCATTAGCCGAGAAAGCAGATATCATCATGGCAGACTTTGTGCAAATGAACGATGAAGAGATAAACAACATACCACAGCATCCCATCAAACAACAAGAGGCATTCAAAACTACAGAGATTTCTGGAAAAGAACTATTGAACGAGTATTATTGCCGCTGGTACTGGCGCTCCGTCTATCGGAGAAAATTCTTGCATGAGAACAACATTTCGTTTGTTCCTGGCATATATGCGCAAGACGTGCCATTTACCAACGAGTGTTTTCTAAAAGTAAAAAAATGTCTTAGGACTTCATGGTTATTAAACATCTATCGAAGAGGGCATGAGTCTGCATCCTCCCTATATAGCCTGAAAAGAGCCAACGACACCTCCATAGCCATACGGAAATCATGGGAGCTATCGAGGTCATTATTTTTGTCTCCAGAAACAGCCTATCAGCAAGACGAGCTTCTTTTTTCACTATTCTATTTACATATTTGCGCTATAGAATACGGACATCTAAGAGGTTTTGTCGAAGTCTGTCAAGCTATCAACTTTTTGAAGGAACAAATCCCGCATCTAACATTCAACCACAACAAAAGACAACGGATGTGGGCGTTCATGTACAATCAACTACCTGTCACAGTTTTTGCATTCATCATCTACAGTAACCGAAAGCTTTTGAGAAAGCTTTTGAGGAAGCTTAAATGAAAAGCCCTCCCTGCAATTGAGATGTGCTCGACGCATCCTCATTACTGTTTATTACTTTGCTTCATCAGGCTTTCAAATAGTTCGTGCCATTTAGGTATAATGTTGTCAGCAGAATAGCGCTGCGCATTTTGCATAGCATTCTTACCCATCTGTTGGCGTAGTTCTACATTCTTTATCAACTGACAGACACGCTGAGCAAAGGCATCTACATCCCGATTTTTCACCAAAAAGCCATCTTCACCATCTGTTATAATTTCTGATGGACCATATGGGCAGTCGAAAGCAACCACGGGCAACCCACATGACATTGCCTCAGGCATGATGAGCCCAAAAGGTTCATAGATAGAGGTAAGCAAGAGCATAGAACTGTCGAGATAGCGACTAAATATATCAGCTTCGGCAGGATGAAGGACTATATTAAGTTGGCGACGAGCAATTATTGATGAAAGTTCATCGTGCAGACTACCCTCTCCATATATATCAAGCTGCCAGTCAGGATGGTGTTGTTGAACTATATCCCATACATCGAGAAGTTCGAAGAGTCCCTTCTGCCACTCTAATCGACAAGGATAAATAGCCTTTGTAGCTGTAAGCGTACTCAGGCGTCCCGTATTATTAAGATGAACGATATTAGGGATAACAACCACTTTTTGAGTAAAACGTCCCCACTCTTTTGCATCGCCATGTGTGAGCGACACTATGGTATCGGCCTTGCAAAGCTGATGGTTATCCCTATTAGTTTTGAGTCTTTTTATAATCGATTCTTTCTCATAGTTGTGACCATAGTAAGACGCATGAGACTCTACAATAATCGGTATACGTTTCTTCACAACTTTTCGAACCAAATTATACAACGAAGAAGGCTGAACACAAACAATGATATCAGGCTTTAACGAAGTAAGTTGGCTGACTAAGCGTTTACGAAACAAACAACGCATCTTATATAGATTCCACCTACGACGCAAGAAACTATAACGATAACAATGGTGGAAAGGTGTGGCTAAGTCAATGTGGCGAACACAAGCATTTAAAGGATAAGCTAAAGGGTGAGCCTCTTGACTAGTCGTTAACAATGTAACATTGTAGCCATTGTCGGAAAAAGCATTCATTTTGTCAATCAGAATGCGCTCTAAGCCACCCGTAATGGCAATAGACTCAATAAGATACACTATTCTTCGCATAATATAGACCACATTAAGTTTTATGAGTGAATACAATGAAGGAAATCAAATATGTGCGACAATTTACTTACAATACGTTCCATATTAAAATAGTTATGTCTGACATATGGAATTTTGGTCAAATAGTTAAAGGGTGCAATTAACATCAGGGAAAAAAGAAGTATGATCATATATCCATTACGAATAATATGCCTGAAAAAACGAAGCCGAACTTTCCTGTAATTAACAAGATTCTCCGAAGAATGCTGATTATTAAAGCACACATCATATCCTTGCATTAAAACACCACTAACCATTAACAAATAATCTACAGTAGCATTTGTTCGATAGAATCCTGGGCCTACAGGTGAATCAAGTAATTTATCTGCAAGTCTATTTAATGAAGCCAATGTCTTGTCGACATTAACTTGACTTACATAGTTATTAACTATAGACGAGGTGTTATATCTATAATAATATGTATCTTGGTTCAACAACAACACTGACGAAACTTTCTGAAATAACAAATATGACCACAACACATCCTCCTGATAACTCAACTGACAATCAAACTCGACTAGCAAAGTACGACGTATAAGTTTATTAAACGATTGACGATAGATGTGCATATTCAGTATTTCGCATAAAATTACATCTCTGTCATCTATATAAACGTCATCCGTAATCCACATCATCATTGAGGAATTATTTTTCCCAACTTTAACATTGCCAACGATAACGTCCAATTCCGGTTTCTCTACAAGTTTCTTTGTCATTAAAGCAATTGCGCCATCTAACAGATAATCATCACTATCTATGAACATCACATAGTCGCCTTTGGCTGCTTGAGATCCTGTATTCCTTGCTGATGAAATTCCGCAATTATGTTCATGCTGCACAATACGAAAATGTATAGCACCAACATATGCTAACAACATCTCACGAACAATAGTCATGCTTTCATCGTTTCCACAATCATCAACAATAATACACTCGACGTCTGCGCCAGAACAGTTCTGATTCATAACTGACTCAAGGCAGCATCTGATATAGGGTTCTACATTATAGACTGGTATGATTATTGATATCGAAATCATTTATTGTTATTTTGAATTCTACAAATTTCAATAGTAAAAAAACAAATTACCCCCTATTATGGTGTAATGTCATTTTCATCAAAGTCACCAAAATTGATGAAGGTAATATACCAAGAGAATAGAAAAACAAATTCTTAGTCCTCAATCCTTTCAGCATAAGAGTTTCAGCGAAGGAGAGCGGTGATTTCATTACATCACGAATCTCACGAGCTGTGAAAGAGGGTGAAATCAATGACCAGTTGCGCAAGATTGACTGACACATAAAGAAATGGGTCTTCATCACCTTTAGCATTCGCTTATGAAAGTAAGGTTTGTTAGCAATCCTGTTACTATTGCGCTTCACTATAGCCATCGCACTGATAACATCCTCTATTTCCTTCTTTTCTATACGACTGCGTTTCTGAAAATTTGACGCAGAATTGACGCGACAATAGTAATGATACGTAATGTCTGGAAGAAGTACGGCACGATTAATATATGTAGGCAGATCAGTAGTCATAGCAAAATCTTCCCAATAACTGACTGATGGGAAACGCAACGCATTCTTTCGAAATATGTCTATATCAATAAGCATATTCCAAACCATAGCCGGCAGATTACCATAGGAATCATAAGCCCAAGAGGCAAACTCATCCTCCTGCAAGAATTGTTTTGATTCAAATTGAAACGACACATGCTTCACTTCATCGCCAAAGGTTTCTATTCGCTCATAAGATCCATATACGATGTCTGCATTATATCGTTTAGCATTATCATAAAGCAATTCAATAGTATTCGCTTCTATTGTATCGTCAGCATCCATAAAATAAAGATACTTTCCACTGGCAGTATCAAGTATTTTGTTTCGCGCTTCGCCTATCCCCATATTCTGAGACTGAGATACAATACGAATATCACAACCACGAGGATGCCTTGACTGCAGATCTCGAACGATATCCATAGAAGCGTCTGTTCCGCAATCATCAAGCACAAGGAATTCAATACTAGGAAATGTCTGAGCCAATGCAGACTCCAACGTCTTGGAAATGTATTTTTCTACATTGTAAAC
>Ga0256407_10004240_pt1 | contig 24238 bp, 16 predicted proteins | sample RumenRJG_04DNA_FD_193489 | JGI IMG/M metagenome (GOLD analysis project Ga0256407, IMG submission 193489) | Bovine rumen microbial communities from Lethbridge, Alberta, Canada - RJG_04 | ecosystem: Host-associated > Mammals > Digestive system > Stomach > Rumen | place: Canada: Alberta... | reverse complement strand
TTCCACGCTTTGACAGTTTCTGTACATACTGGCGGCTTGCGACGCTGTACGTCGCGTCAGGACTCGATCCGAACGTCGAGCATGAGGCGATTGTCGAGATCGACGCTCAAGAGCCGAGTCGCGAACCCGTCGCTTTCCGATTGGAGAATCCCGAAAGGGAACTCGCCGAACCGAAATATCATGGTCATAACGTTTGGTTTGGCCCGCTTATGATTGTCGGCGACGTCCTTGACTAACGCTTCTCGTCGGACGACGTAATTCGTTGGAAACGCGCCGTATCAGAGTCGGGGAAAAGCGCCGCGACGTTCCCTGGAAACTGTCGCGGCGTTTTTCTTTGTTTAACGCCGGCGACCAGTCGATCCCATTCCTCGCTCCCCATCTCGCCGAGAGGCCATTGCAAACGCCGCCATAACCTCATGAAGTAGCGTTTCAGTATTATCGACGGCGTGTTTTGCAACGTTTGGAGGGGAAGGTCGACGACGTCGCTTGACTCGTGCTTCTCAGGCTCCGCGACGTTTAGTTCCTGCAACGCTTGTCGGTATTTTTTTAGGCGGCGCGCTTCTTTTTTCACCTCGCGTTCGAGTTCGTCGACGCGTTCGTCTAAGAAGACGTTTGTTTCCTTTCCTTGTTCTGCGAGCCTTGAGAGCGCGCCGCGCCAGCGATTAGGAAAAATTTCGTCCAGAAGCGGAACTAACTCGTTTCGGATACGGTTGCGGGTAAATTCAGGAGACGCGTTGGAAGAATCGACGCGATAATTCTGCTTTAAACGAACCAAATATTCAAGAATTTCCTTCTTGGTAATCGCTAACATGGGACGCGCCAGCGTCAACGACTGATCGAACGTTCTCGTCGTCGCCATTCCCTGAAGCCCGTCGAAGCCCGAACCGCGGAAGAGCCGGAAAAGCATCGTTTCTAGCTGATCGTCGGCATGGTGCGCCGTGACGAGAAAACGCGCGCCAAATTCTTTTGTCGCGTCGTGAAGAAGCTCATATCGTATCTTTCGCGCCGCGCTTTCAAGACTGCCAAGTCGTTTCGTTTCCCGGTCGAGAACGACGCGATCGATTGTTTTGACAATAACGGGAATTCCCAAGTCCGTCCCCAGTTTACGGACAAATTCCGCGTCCTCGTCAGATTCCTCGTCGCGGAGTTTATGATTAACCGTCGCGACGCAGACGGCGTTTTGAAGCTTTGCTTCCTTGACAATCGCGACAAACGCCCGAACGAGCGCGACGCTGTCCGGACCGCCCGACGCGGCCAAGCAGACGCGCCGTCGCGACCATTCGACGAGTGGGAAAGCCTTTAGGATTTTTTCTTCGATCTGATCCACGGAATGTTTACTCCCAACGTCGAAATCGGGATAAAAAAAGCCGTCGTCTTTCCAGGGGGACGGCGGCGACGCAACTCATATTTTTGAGTCGTCAGTAGTAACTTTTGCGACCAGTCGCAGAGAGTTCGCGACGGTCGGCGGAACGGAGACGGCGCTCGCGTTCCTCCTTAGTGACGGCGTATATTTCAACGGAGAAGCGTTCGCTTAACCGTTCTTCATATTGTTTTTTCTTCGCTTCGGTTCGATCTTCGACGAGTTTTTTGCGAACTTCCTCTTGGACTTCGTAGAAAGGTCGTATTCTTTCCTTTTCGCGCGAAATGACGCGAACGATCGTCAAGGAGGATTGGTCGTCGATGATTTGACTGAGCGCGCCGACGGGCAGTTCTTCGCCGAAAACGGCGTTTTCAATTTTCTCCGAGCGAAGCATCCCGCGTTCGGTTGATTCCCGAAATCCTCCCTCCTTTGCGAACGCGTCTTCCGAATCGACGCGACAGACCTCCGCGAAGACGGATTCCTGATCTCTAGGATCGGCGCTTTGAACGGCGTTCCCCATGTGCGCTATCTTGCGCTTGGCGTCCTCTTTCGGACGCTTAGAACCGTAATAGACGGTCATCGCCTGCCATTTGATTTTCGGCGGGATTTTGTAGTCGTCTTGATTGGCTTCGTAATAACGCCGGAGTTCCAGAAGCGTAGGCGTGAAGTCCTCCTCGCCGAGATTAAAGTTCATCCAGAGTTCTCCGAGCGTCTGCTGGATAAACATCCGTTTTTCCTGCGCGAAATCGGTCTGTATCTCGGTTTCGAAGTATTCTTCTAGTTCTTTCAGACTATTGCAGTTAAACTGCTTCTCGAGCTCTGGAACATATTTCGTGTCGAATTCCTTCTCAAGCTGCGTCGTTTGCTCTTTGACCTGCTCCTTGGGACGGCTGACGACGTAGTCGTTGTAGAAAAGGAGTTTGCGGATATGTTCGTCGAGTACCTGAGAATAGGCGACGTCGCTGTTGAGGAATCCGTTCAAGTAGCCCTCTTTGTATTCCTGACGACGCGCTTCACGCTCTTCTTCAGGGAGCTTCTCTATCTCCGAGAGGTATTGCATATGGGCGAGCTTTTTGATCTGATGCAAGACGTCGCGCCGTAGAATAGCGACCTGCCCGACGCGTCCGATTGTTTCGGCGCCGTCGTAGTAGGTGCGCGTCATGAGATTTGATTTCGCGGGAACGGAGAGTTCGGGATCTTGCGCGTACAGAACGGACGAAAGAAAGAGCGACGTCGCAAGGATTCCCAAAAGCCCTGCGGCTCTTAACGACGAAACTGTATTCGCCGACGAGTAATTCGCGCCTTTTCGCGCCTTTGCAACGTCAATGATCTGACGGAACATACAACTTCCCATGATTCGCATTCCGAGGACTTCACGTCGTTTCGGCGGACAATTGTCCGAGGATCCGTCTATACTATAGACAATTGTCGCGAGTCGACGCAAGAGCTTTTTTATATGAAGGCTCTTCGACTTCTCTTTATGGTATCGTCCGTATTGTTGTAAAATTTATTATATTTTTCCTAGCCTTTCTAAGAGACGATCTATTCTTCGTTCCGTCGATGTGCGAAGAACCCTTTGAAGGCGTCGCCGCCGCGCGCCCTTTGGCAAATACTTCGTTAAGCGTCGATATTTGTTTAAAATTGGCTCAAGTTGAAAGTTTTGAGAATATGGGTATAATAGGATGAGTATGGACGTTCGGTTAGGTTATGGTTGAGCTTGAACGTGACGATGACCGTTGTTCCGGCAAAAAACTTTCCTACGTCGCCCTTAACGAAGTCGTGTTCGATAATCGTGTTATTCAGCCGTTAATTATTGGAGCAGAGAATGAACCGAAAGACGTTTTTTTGCGCGGGAATTGCGTTCGTTTTGATTTTGACGACTTCTTCGTCCGCTTGGGCGCAGGTCTTTCCGCGCGCCTCGAATTTCTTTTCGCGTTTTGGGAATCCCGAGCGTCGTGCCGAGCGTTGGAACGGACGGTTCAGCGCCGACGAGAATTTCGGCTTCGGAGATTTCGCCGCCGAGACTTATTCCTATGTCGGGACGCAACGTTCCATTTTCAACGGTCAGGACCTTGCCGGATGGACGAACGTCAAAGGCGAGGCGCCGGGCGAGGGTTGGAAGGTCGAAGACGGAACGATCTGCCGCGAGAAGAACGCCGGCGACCTTTATCTTGAGGGGAAATTCGAAAACTTCATCCTCGAGTTTGAGTTCAAAATTAGCGAGAAGGGCAACAGCGGCGTCAAGTACCGTTCATGGAACACCGACGGTTGGGGAATGGGATGCGAGTATCAGATTTACGACGATATCAACGACGCGAAGAACCCGCCTCGATATCAGACGGGCGCGCTTTACGACGTGATCGTTCCCCGCGAAGGGGCGCCTAAAATCAAGATGGGCGAGTTCAACAAGGGCAAGATTATCGTTCTCGACAACCATATCGAGCATTATCTTAACGACGAACTCGTCATGTCGGTCGACGTCGGCTCGCCCGAGTGGAACGAAGGCAAAGAGAAGAGCAAGTTCAAGGATACTCCCGAGTTCGGTACGACGGAGGTCGGTCGAATCTTTTTGCAGGATCACAACAGCAAGGTCTGGTTCAAGAATCTCTATATCACGGAGTTACAGCCTACGAACGTCGGGACGTCCTTTGGACTTTGCGAATGACTCCTACGTTTGTCGCTCTCGCAGACGCGTAAAAAAGAGACCGCGGCGCGCCGCGGTCTCTTTTAACGTTTCTTGGCATGAAGTTTCTCGATTCTCTAGGCGTTAATATCTCCAACAAGTTCCTCGACACGCACGGCAAGCTTTCCGTCGACAACGAGAAGGACTCCCGACGCACGCATTTTATTTCCCGACCAGATCTGAACCCGTCCCTTTTCGGAATCGATCAAGGGCATGATATCGCCAATTTCCTTTCGTCGAAACTCGTCAAGAGTTAATCGCGTCGATCCAAGTCGGATTTCAAAGGGAACGAGCGATCCGCTCGCGTTCGTCTGCTTTTGAACAGAACCGCGACTTGCGCCGATAGACGACGCGTCGTCTTCGAGCAGGCGTCGTAGTCGTTCGTCTGCTTGACGGCATATCTCGTCGATTTGCGATTCCACGGCTTGGAAATCGACCGCGAGACTTGGCGCTTGTCGACGTTCTTTGGGACTCATGACAATAGGAAAATCGAAAACGGACGACGCCAATAAGAAAGGGCAGGCGCGTCGTCGGCGTCTGCCCTTGTTCCGCGTTCAGTTCGTCAACTGAACATTTCGGAAACGGGCGTTTGCGGGTTGAGCGCCCGCTTCATGATCCAGCGGTTGACGTCGAGAAGGATTTTATCCATGCGCGCCTGAGAGGCTGCCGGATGACAGGAAACTTCGTCGTACTGACGGATGAAGACCGTCAGTCCTGCGGCGTGCATAAAGTTCAATTGGCTGCGTGTGAAACTTGAAAAACCGTTACGAGGATTGGCTCCCGTCGTCATGAGGATCGGGAGACTACGCGCGGAGCGCCAGTTTCTCAGAAGCATATTGTCGGCGTCTGGAAACGCGCCGTCGATGGAGACGACGCCCGCAAATTCATGCGGGTTACGAAGCCCGACGCGAACAGCCATGGTCGCGCCCACTCCGCGTCCAATAAGAAACACGCGTCGCGAGTTGACGTTAAACTTGATTTTCGCTTGTTCGATCGAATCAAAAACGAGATTCTCGGTCTCCAAAACGGCGTCTTCCGTATCTGGCCAGTCGTTGCAAGACTCTAACCAGTTCTTGACGTTAACGAGACGACCGCCAATGTGGTTACGTACGACGCGGCGCGTCGTACACGAGACGCCACGCGGAGCGACGGCGACGTAGTTGCGCGCGGAAATTTTCGGAACGACGTCGAAAAGTTCCGTTTCATATTTTCCAATGTCGTGAAGCCAGACGAGGAGCGGGTAGGGGTACCCAGGCTCGTAATGAATCGGGGAGGCGAGGATATGCGCAAACGAACGCCGACGCTCGCTACTGGACGGCGTGGAACGGTCTAACGTCGATTCAAATATTTCTGCGTTTGTTACGGAAGGCACGTCGGAATACGTCTTGGATTCTGACATCATTTCTACTGTCGAAACTACAGGATTGCGACTTGAAGGACGCATACCCTTGGATTGATCCGAGTAATTGCGTTTGGCAAACGATAACGACGATTCAGCGCATGAACGGCTGACGTCGCCATTAGGTTAGTACGGGACTTCCTGACAACAATTTTCAATTTCTTGAGAATTTTTAGTCAAAAAATCTGTCGATGGGCAAAGAGCCGTCGTTCAATCAGCACAACGTTCAAGACTGGCATAATTTCCCCAGACTCAAAACCGACGACCCCATAATCCTACCCAAAGACCCGAAAGGTCGTCAAGATGTTTTTTGACATAATCGCAATTTCACAGCGATTTTTAAAAATAATCAAGATATTTAAGATAAAGGACGTAGATAAACTTTGACTTCTCTTTTTGCATTGAAGTTGGAACGAGAGGTTAGAAAAGTTTTATTGGTTATTTGGGAGAGAAACCGCGCTCTCCCGCCGAGGCGCTTTAGCTAACTGACGGATTTGTCGAATTTATAGGCTGTTAGGGTTGTATTTTTGTTCCCGATAAGAAGGCGTGCGTCAGGAATGTCGAATGTGTCAGAATCGCCATTTTAGTCTTTTTTGCCTGAAATGATAAAAATAGAGAAAACTTTAGGAGTTTTGCGGACGATACTACCAAGTAAACGATTCAGGCGTCGTGCGCTCTGAGATATTAATTGGACGGCGACGCGAATCCGTGCGTAAGAAAAGGAGTTCTACGACGGATTCATAGGCGACGCAGGAAGCGTCGTCTTGAATGACAATTGGCGCGATTTTAGGACGGACGACGTCGCTGGGACGCGAATTTCAAGGAAGGAATACCAATGAGTTTTTCAAAGAAGCTGACGAAGAAGAGCAAGAAATGGCGAGGCGCGCTCATTTGTTTGACTCTTTTCGGAGTCGCGCCAACGGTCTTCGGCGCTGAAACGCGAGATGTTTCTAATTACGACGAATTAAGGAGCGCCATCTCGGAGTTCAACGCGAATACAGGCGAGGATTTCAAAATCTTTTTGAAAAACGATATTCCTCTGCAGGGTATTCTTCCTTCGATTACCGGAAACAGGGATCTCGTCGGCGTCGACAGCGGCTCTCTTGAAATTGTCGGCGACGGTCATGCGCTCGACGGCAGGAACGCCTATCGCGGTCTTTTTGTCGACATGCTCGAAGCGGGCGGAACGGTTACCGTTTCCGACGTCGTGTTTGCCAACTGTCACGCGGCTGGCGGCGACGGCGGCGACGGAGCTGCGGGCGCCGGCGGCGGCATGGGCGCGGGCGCCGCGCTTTACGCGTATAGCGGCGACGTCGTGCTGAAGAACGTCACGGCGGCGAATAGTTCGGTTAAGGGCGGCGACGGCGGTTCCGTTATGCAAGACTCGGCGTCGTTTGCGGGCGGCGGCGGCGTCGGCGGAAACGGCGGAAACGGAGTCGTTTACGAAACTGGCGCGGCGGACGGCGGCGGGATCTTTACGGACGGCGCGAATTCGACGACTTCTCGAGTCGCGGGCGACGGCGGCGTAACGTCTGAGACGGAACCCAGCTCTTTCGGGCATTATGTCGATAAAACGACGCCAGTCGGCGGCGACTCTCTCTCTGGAGGGGGCGGCGGCGGTTCTATCGCGCTTGGCGGCGACGGCGGTTTTGGCGGCGGCGGCGGCGCGGGCGGAACGTTTGGCGGCGACGGCGGTTTCGGCGGCGGCGGAGCCGGCGGCGCGGACGAACTTAGCGCCGGTCTCGGCGGGTTCGGCGGCGGAAACGGCGGTTATGTGGAAACGGTGACAAGCGAGCAGTTTTCCGATACGCAGGGAGGCGGAACGGGAGGCGGCGGCGCGGCGCTGGGCGCGGCGATTTTTGTCGGCGAAGACGCGATCGTGACGGTTTCTGTCGACAAGGACGGCTCTAACGGAATATACGGCGGTTCGCTCACAGCGGGCGTCGGCGGAGGCGGAACGGCGCAAGACGGCGAAGCGATCGGAAAAGGACTTTTCCTTCTCAACGATCTGACGATCGAAGTCGCCGAAGGCGGCGAATACTACGTTTCCGACAGCATCGGCGGTTATGCCGGTTCGGCGAACGCGGTCGCGGATAACGACGGCAACTATGAGAATATGAGCGGCGTTACGAAGACAGGCGAAGGAACGCTTTATCTTAACGCTACGGACTCGTCCTATGCCGGCGACACGACGGTCAAGGGCGGCAAACTCGTCGCGACGCAGCAGGGCGCGATTAGCTCCCATTCCGCGCTTAACCTTGACGGCGGCTCCGTTGAACTCAGAGCGAATCAGTCAATCAAGGGACTCTCGGGAGGCGAGGACGGTCTGGTTGATCTTAAAGGCTCGACTCTTGCGATTACAGGCGACGACGATTCTAATTACGCCGGCGTCGTTACAGGCGACGGCCTTCTCCTAAAGCAGGGATCGGGAACGTTGACGCTTTCTGGCGACAGCCGTCTCGTCGGTTCTGAAGGCGTGTTTAATACCGAAATTCAGAGCGGTACGATTCGCGTTGAAAACGACGGCGCGTTCGGAGGCGGAAAAGTCTTTTATACGCGAACCGATCGGAACGACCAAACGTCGGCGATCGAGTTTGGCTCTAACGTCGATCTTGCGAACGACGTCGTCCTTTCCGGAAACTCCGTCCCGATGATTCTGACTGGAACTTCCGCGACGCTGTCTGGGCAGGTTTCTACGAGAAATTCCAGCGCGTCGACAGTTGAACTGAGACTCGATTCCGGCTCGACGTTGACGGTCGCCAACACAGGCGTCACGAAGGACTCCGAGGGCGTTGCGACGGTCGGGAAAACGAACAACGTTAACGCATATACTTTAGTAAGCGGCAACCTTGCGGCGAAAGTTAGTTCTTTCGCTGAGTCAAGCGGCGACGAAGACGCCCGCTATTGGTATAGCTCGATCGGCAACGCGACGATTACAAACAAGGGCGAATCCACGCTTTCTTTCTTCCTCGATACGGACGATCTCGACGAAGGTCTTAAATTTGCCAACAATCTTATCATCGAATCCGGCGGGCTTACGATCGGTCAGACGTTAGTCGACGGCGACGTTACGCAGGTCAATAAGATCCTGTATTCCGGCAATACCAGCGGCGACGGCGTCTGGGTCGTTGATATTGGCGACGGCGCGACGATCTACGCAACCGGTTCCCTTGGTCACGCCGAGACCTTGATTAGGTCCGGCACGTTGAACGTCGCCGAATCTGCCGACCCCAACGTCGATCTGGGGAAACTAAGCGCAGAAGGCGGAATTATTGAGGTCGGTACGAAAGACGTCGTCGTCAACATTGACGGAGATTCCGAGACTTTTGACGGCACGATCCGCGCCGACGGCGAGGGAACGACGTTCTACAAGTACGGAACGGGCGCATACACGCTCAATCTTACGAACGATTCCAACGTGAAGTCGATCCAGATCGTCGAGGGTACGCTTTCTCTTGGCGAAAACCACTATGACGGCGGTCTGTACCTGAACAACGATTTTGAAATGGAACTCTGGTCCGCAGGTCGTTTCCTCTTGTCGACGACCGACGGCGCGACTTTGAAACTGAACAATTTCGTCGCTGCGACTCCCGGTTCCGTCTTGGAGATCGGCGAAAAGGACGAACTCGTTCTTACCAACCAGAACAGTTCGACGACGATAGCCGCCAATCTTGCCGGTTCCGGCTGGCTCTTCCTCGAGAACGTGACGGACGAGGAAGGAAACGTCGATCCTTGGGTCCTTCGCGGCAATAATTCCGATTGGTCTGGAAACGTCGCGCTCTTCGACAACAACGCGCGGTTGAAGCTTGCGTCCGCAAACGCCGGCTCCGCGAATTCCACGATCAATTTTGGCGCGCTCGGCGCTCTCGACGTCGCCGAATCGACGACGGTCGGAACGCTGAATTTCGACAACAACCTCGCGATTAACGTCGCGAGCGGCAAGACGCTTTCGCTCAATAATCTGTCGAGCGCCGTGATGTGGCTCGACGATTCCGTTCTGACGATCGACGGCGGCGGAACCGTCAAGCTCGGCGACGGCGCGGGGAAGGCTTACTACGGCGAAACGCTCGTGACGAACGGCTCGACGCTGGCGCTCGTCGGCGACGCGACGGCGGGCACGGAATACGGCGCGGAACGTCGCGCGACGACGTTGACGAACGGCGGAACGCTCCTTATGGATTACACGGGACAAGGGCCCGACGGAACATGGACTTCGCTTTGGGGGGCCGATATCAACGTCGACGGCGACGGCGCTATCGTCGTCAAGGACGCGCTCAAACGTCAGACGAACGAGAACGGCGGCAGTTCTTTCTTCGCCGGAACGGTCAATATGGACGAAAAGATCTCGTTCCTCAACGAAGACCGAAACGAACTGACTTTCAACGTCGACAACTCGTACGCGACCGTCCAGTTGCACAGCTTGATCGAAGGACGCGGCGACCTTGTTAAGACCGGCGCCGGAACGCTGATTCTCGACGGAACGGGCGAATTTGGATCTGCGTCGGTCCAATCGGGGATTCTCCAGTTGGGAACGGGACCCGCCGCGACGAACGATCAACTTGCGTTTGCCGACGTCACGATCAACGGCGGAACGCTCGCGGGCTGGACAGATTCGCTTGGATCCGTCAATCTCCAGTCTGGCGTCCTAAATATGCTCAAAACGGGAACGGTTACGTTAAACGATTCCGAATCGGCGCTGACCATGGACGGCGGCACGGTTTACGTCAACGTTCTCGACGCGGATAATTACACGAACTTCCAGACGGCGGACGAAAACGCGACGGTCGCGATCAACGGCGGCGCGTTCTACGTCGACACGTCTGCGAGCGAATCAGAACTTTCCAGCGGCTCGACGTTTACGATCTTGTCGACGGGCGAAGGAAATCTGATCGCGGACAAGTCGAATATCCTGATCTACGACGATATTTCCGGCAAACGCTTTGTCGTCGATCCCGATTCGCTCGACGCCGGTAAATTGACCTTCCTTCTCAGCGATTCGCGTTTCAGCGACGCGGCGACTTCGCCGAACGAGAAGGCGGTTGGCGAATACCTCGACAGCTGGCTTGACTCTGGAGAGATCGACGCGGATACGAACGACGTGCTTAACGAACTTGAGACCGTCGTCGCGAGCGATCCTCACGTGCTGAATCAACTCTCCGGCGAACTTCGGTTCTCCACGTTCAAGGCGCAGGTTCACGCTCACAACCTGATCCGTCAGACGCTGACGCAGAATATTCTTCCGGATTCGACGGCGGGAGTCTCTCTCTCCGCGATTCGCGGTCAGGCGTACGACGACGCGACCGACGGACTTACCGGCTGGGCGACCGCGTTTGGCGCCAGCGGCGAGGCCGACGATCACCGTGGAACGTCGGGATACGACTTCAACCTCCTCGGCGGCATGGTCGGACTTGAGGTCGGAAGCACGGCGACGAATCAATTCGGTTTCTTCTTTGCCTACGACAACTTGCAACTCGACGCGAAGTCCGCGCTCGGCAAGGTTAAGCTCAACGAAGAACAGTTCGGGACGTATCTGCGATTCTCCGACGCCTACGGGTATACGTTTGCGACGGGTACGATAGGAATTTCCGATTACGACCTCTCCAGAGCGATTCGTCTGCCCAACTACACGCCGCTGAAGTATAACGGATCGACCGGCGGTTGGTCTGGCGGAGCGTACATTGAGCGCGGCTTCACGTTCACGCTACCCGGCTCCGATCTCCAACCTTACGGTGGTTTGCAGTACACGCACCTGCATGCGGATAAATTCTCCGAGGGCGGTTCCCTTCGTACTCTTGGAATTAAATCGTCCGACGCGGAATACAACAGCTTAGAAGGCGTCCTCGGCGTTCGATGGCTGAAGTCGACGCTCGTCGGAGCGAGACAGTTCGACTTCAACGCGTACGGCAACTGGACGCACGAATTCCTCGATTCCGCGCCTGACGGCTATATCGCGCTTGCGGGCCGTCCCGACGGAACGATTCACGTCGTCGGCAACAGCGTGGGACGCGATTGGATCTACGCGGGTCTTGGCGGCAAGCTGCATGTGAACGACGTCTTCAGCGTCTATGGCGGCGCCGACGTTCAGGTCAACAAGTACACGACTTACGTCAACGGTCACGCCGGCATGTCCTATACGTGGTGATCCTCGGCGCGGAGAAACGCGTCAGCTTAAAAGATTCAACGGCTAGTCGACGAGCCAGAGTCCCCGCGGGGGAGTCTGGCTCGTTTCTTTTCGAGAGACTTGGACGTCGTTCTTTTAGAAAAAATGAAAAATACCCCGTTGACGGTTTTTAAACGGACGTTAGAATGAACGCGTTCTTGTTGAGGCTTGCGGGTTTCGCTCAAGGACGTTCCTTCGGGGAGTTAGCTCAGTTGGGAGAGCGCGACGTTCGCAATGTCGAGGTCGAGGGTTCGACTCCCTTACTCTCCACTGAATACCGGTTTTTGCGAACCGGTATTTTTTTTAATCTTGGGCGACTAGCTCAGTTGGTTAGAGCGCCGCTTTCACACGGCGGAGGTCAACAGTTCGAGTCTGTTGCCGCCCATTCGACGCGACTCCGTGTCGTTAAGAGTTAAGAGACTGTCCTTTGTCGCAGTCGACTGGCGTAAACTCCGGTTCTTTGCTCTCGGGCGAGAATTCGGAGTTTCTTCATTTCTTGAAAACTCCACCTCAAAAAGGCGCGGATTCTGTCGGAGATCTTGGACGAAATCGCCTATAACTGATTGCGGATGCCGATTGATTTTCTCGAGAAACCCTAGCGATTTCTAGTCGTGTTTTTCGATGTTGCTCTCAGTCTCGTCGCTTTTTTTGCGGCGAGGTCATTGACGACAGAACGTGGAATTTGGATAATAACTCGCGCGGGGTTTTCCTTAGGAATTGCGGCGACGCCCTCCCTTCGCATTGTCGAACCAAAGGGAAAGACTCGTCAAATCGGCGGAAACAGAACGATCGCGCGACGCTTTTCTGCGGCAATCGGTCGTTTAACGGTAGTTTTTACGTCGTTTAACAAACGATAGTTTTCCATTTGATTTAGATTTAAGGAAGACGCCCATGGTAAAAGTCAACCCGAAATATAGAGTTTTTTTCATATCCGCTTTTGTTTCAGTCGCAGCGTCGTTATTTTGCGTCGCGTCGTGTACGTTCGGGCAGGATTCGTCTTCTCTTTCGAAATGGTCTGAATCGAGTTCTCGCAAGGCGGGAACGCGTCAGACGCTGAAGATTGGCGACGTCGCGTACGGGTTCTGCTGGATACCCGCCGGAGAGTTCGACATGGGGTCGCCGAAATCGGAAAAAGATCGAGACGACGACGAGACGCTTCATCATGTAAAGTTGACGAAGGGCTTCTGGATGTTGGAGACGGAGGTCACGCAGGCGCTTTATTGGGAGATTATGGAGTCCGCCCCGAGTTATTTCAAGGAGACGGACAATATTTCCGATCTTCCCGTTGAGAGTGTCTCATGGAATGACGCGATGAAATTCTGCAATAAATTGACGAAGCGTCTCCCGAAGGGGCTGAAAGCGTCTTTGCCGACAGAGGCGCAGTGGGAATATGCGTGTCGAGCCGGCACGACGACGCCTTTTTCTTTTGGGAGCGCCTTGAACGGCGACAAGGCGAACTGCGACGGTGATTACCCCTATGGAACTTTTAAGGCGGGAAGGAGCCTTAGAAGGACGACTCCAGTGAAGAGCTACGGTGCGAATCCTTGGGGACTCTACGATATGCACGGCAACGTTTGGGAATGGACGTCCGACTTCTATGGCGCTTATCCTTCGGGAACGGTTGTCGATCCGACGGGACCCGGTAACGCCTCGTACCGCGTGGATCGCGGCGGGTGCTGGGGCAGCTACGCGAGGGTCGTGTCGCTCCGCGGATCGGAGCAGGAATTCCGCCGGCTACCGGATCGGCGACCTGGGATTTCGTTGCTTGCTGAGTTGCGACTAGTCCAGCAAGACAAGCAAGCAGGGAGTCGATCGGATCTCGCGTAGAGCGTAGGCCGCCGGCGCGGGACGCGCCGATAGCGCGCCGTAGCGAACGCGAGATCCGATCGACTCAGACCCGGCGATAAATAGCGGATTCTTAGGGCGCGGGGGCTAGCCCCGGTGAATAAAAACCTCTTAAACTATATATTGAAATGCGAGTCTGTTTTTCAGGACGGACTCTAACGAAACTCTGAACGCGATTTGAGATTCCGCGAGTTGCGCTTCAGCGTGGGGGAATGGATCGAACGCCTCGAACCGCGTGAATCGCGGCGGGAGCTGGAACAACAACGCGAGGAACTGTCGCTCCGCGAATCGGAACAGGAATTCCGCCGACAACCGGAACAACGACCTGGGATTTCGTTGCTTGCTGAGCTCTGCGATCAGAAATAGGACTGGCAGTCGCAGAACAGATTCGTTTCCCGTCCCTCGTTCGACGAGGGCAAATCCGGAGCGGCGGAGCCGCGTTGGTAGCGGCGCGCGAAGACGCGGTTTCGTCGGAGTCGACGCCGTCGGCGAATTCTCGGATTCGTCCGGCGGCGAGTCCTTTAAGTTTTCATAAGGTGATCAACTAACTATGGCGTCGCAATTTAAAGTTTTTTTTTAAGGGAATCTTCCTATTCTCACGACGAAGAGGAACTGAATCTCTTTTTACGCAATCATCGCGTCGTTAAGATAGAACGTTTCTTTTCGACGACGTCGAGCGAATCGCTTTGGTCTTTTTGCGTCGAGTATCATTCTGAGTTGACCGCAAGCGCTCAAAACGAGGAACGAAGTTCGGAGAAATCCCGGATCGACTACCGAGAAGTTCTTTCCGAAGAAGATTTTCTTGTTTATTCGCAACTCCGCGAATGGCGCAAAATTCGCGCAGGTGAAAAGTCGAGACCAGTTTACACCCTCTTTAACAACGAACAACTTGCGTCTATTGCGACGCGGCGTCCTGAGACGGTCGCGGAACTCGGTAAAATCCCAGGGATTGGCAAGGGGCGACTTAAGGAATACGGAGCGGAAATTCTAGCGATTCTTTGCGAGGCGCCCAAGCGCGAAGCGCCCTTTGAAGTCGCGACGTTGCAAGAAGAAGGGGAGGACGCGAAAACTTGCGACGGGTCGGAAACCTGATTGAACGCGTTGTAGAGCGCGATAATTTGCTGGTCGCGTGGCTCAAAGCGATTCGTGGCAAACGTTGCGAACCGATCGTAGTGCGCTTTGCCGAACTCTTGGAAGAAAGGTTGGCGAGTATTTCGCGCGACCTGTCGTCCGGAGTCTACCGCTGGGGCGGATTTCAACACTTTACAATCTTCGATCCGAAAAAACGAGAGATTAGCGTCGCGCCGCTCCGTGATCGGGTCGCGAGCCACGCGCTTTTAAACGTTTGCGAGCCTGTTTTTGACCGCGTTCAGTTTCACGCGAGTTGCGCGTGTCGGAAAGGTCGAGGTCAACGCGCGGCGCTAGACCTTGCGTTACGACATACGCGAGCGAGTCGTTTTTATCTTAAAGGGGACGTTCGCAAATATTTTGATTCGATCGATCATGAAGTTCTTAAGGAATCGCTGGCGCGGCTTTTTAAAGACCAATACGTTTTGAAAGCGTTTATCGACGCGGTCGACCATTATGAAGTTTGTTCCGGACACGGCGTTCCGATCGGGAGTCTTACGAGTCAATTTTTCGCGAACCATTATCTGAACGCGCTAGATCGTTTTGTATATGAGGAGCTTAAAATCAGTCGTTATGTCCGTTATATGGACGATTTCATTTTATGGAGCGACTCCTTGGGGTCGCTTGCAGAAGCGTCGCGACGCATTGCCGAGTTCGCTTCCGCGCGTCTACGATTAGAACTCAAAGTTCCACAACTGAATCGCAGTCGTTTCGGCGTTCCATTTCTTGGGTTCCGAGTTTTTCCCGCCGGACTTTCGACGACGCGCCGAGGGAGAAAGCGCTTTCGTTCTATTCTTTGCCGCGCGGAGAAAAAATTGTCGTCAGGGGAATGGGACGACGTCACGGCGGCGCGCCACGTCGAGTCGGCACTTGCGGCGATACTCGTCGCGCGATCGAGCAAGTTTCTCGAACGCGCGACTTCCGAACTTCCGTCTCGCGAGGAGTTATAAAGCGACAACGCGCCTGTTTTGCGAATAGATTTTTTTATCTTGAATTACGATCATGCGTCGAGTCGTCGGGCGCGCCGTCGACATCCGAACAAGTTCGCGTTATCGAGATAAAAGAAAAGCCTGAAACCTCGTCGAGGGGGTTCAGGCTATTTTCATAACGCCGCCGTCGGAGAAACTTTAGAAGGGCGCGTCTTTGTTCGATTTCGACGCTTTTTTCGCGGTCTTCTTAGCGGTCGTCGCTTTCTTAGTCGTTTTCTTGGCGGCGGCTGACTTTTTAACGGTCGCCGTTTTCTTAACGGTCGCTTTCTTGGTCGTTTTCCTTCGCGTCGTTCCGCCGCGAGCGGCGCGGGCGGCGAGGAGTTCCAGCGCTCGTTCCGCCGTCAGTTCCTCGGGCGCAAGGTCGCGCGGGAGAGACGCGTTTGTCGCGCCGTCGGTCACGTAGGGACCGTAACGACCGTCGAGGAGTTTAATCTCTTGCTCCGTAACGGGCGAGACGCCGAACGTCTTGAGCGGCTCGGTCTTTTTCGCCGCCGCCCGTCCGCGCGTCTTCTCTTGCGCCAGCAGTTCGAGCGCCTGTTCCAACGTGATCGAGAGAGGCGAGAGACCGGCAGGAATCGACCGCGTGTCCGTTCCGCGCTTGACGTACGGTCCGAAGCGACCGTTGCTCGCGATTACCGGCTGACTCGTTCCGGGATCGACGCCGAGCGTCTTCGGGAGACTGAGAAGCTGGACCGCCACGTCGTACGTGACGTCGTTTTCGGACATGCCTTTGAGGAGAGACGCGTATCTCGGCTTCCCGCCGTCTTCGCCGTCGCCGAGCTGCACGTACCAGCCGAATCGTCCGTTCTTCAGATAGATCGGCTCGCCCGTCTCCGGGAAGGTTCCGATTGGCGTGTTCGCGTTCTGGTTCGCGTGGAGAATTTCGAGCGCTTTTTCGAGCGTCGTTTCGTCAGGAGGCAGATCGTCGGAGATCGGCGCCGTGACCCCGTCCTGCTCGAGGTACGCGCCGTAGCGACCGACGCGGACGTAGACGGGCGCGCCTTCCTTGCCGTTAGCGTCGACGGGCGTCCCGACGAGGAACTGGCAGATCGCGCGGGCGTCGATTTCGTCGAGCTTCGCGTCGATCTGACGTTTGAGTCCGGCCTCAAAGGTCGCGGGGAAGGGGAATTCGGCGTCGCCGCCTTTTCCCGCGTGGTCTTCCGTCTCGCCGAAATAGAACGCTTTCAGATAGGAAACCTCGTCGCGCTTGCCGTTGCTGATTTCGTCGAGCGCGTTTTCCATATCGGCGGTGAAGCTGTAGTCGACGAGTTCGGGAAAATGCGTTTCAAGGAGATGACAGACGGCGAACGCAATCCACGTCGGAACGAGCGCGCCGTTCTTCTTAAAGACGTAGCTACGGTTCTGAATGACCTCGATGATCGACGCGTAGGTGCTTGGACGACCGATTCCCAAATCTTCGAGCGTTTTCGTGAGGGACGCTTCCGTGTATCGCGCGGCGGGCTGGGTCGTATGACCTTGCGGCGTAAGGGCGAGGATATCGAGACGGTCGCCCTTCTGAACGTCGGGCAGATATCGTTCCTGATCGGCGAGTTCGGCGTCGGGATCGTCTTTTCCCTCGACGTAAGCGCGGAGGTATCCGGGGAATTCGATCGTTTTGCCGCCGACCTTGAAGAACGCGTCGTCGACCGCGACGACGACGGTCTTCTTCTTGCCGCGAGCGTTCGTCATCTGAGACGCGATCGTTCGCTTCCAGATCATGTCGTAAAGCCGATATTCGTCGTTCGAGAGCTGCGCGCGGAGTTCGTCGGGGAGCGGGAAACGGCTTCCGGCGGGGCGAATCGCTTCGTGCGCTTCCTGCGCGTTCTTGACCTTATTGACGTAGAAGTTCGGTTTCTCAGGGAGATATTCCGCCCCGTAATGCGTTTCGATCAGTTCGCGCGCCGCATTAATCGCTTCTTGAGAGAGAACCGTCGAGTCGGTACGCATGTAGGTGATGTACCCGTTCTCGTAAAGACTCTGCGCGACGCTCATCGTCTTCTTCGCCGTGAAGCCGAGCTTACGGTTTGCCTCTTGCTGGAGCATGCTCGTGGTGAACGGCGCGCCGGGATGCGTCGTATGCGGCTTTTCTTCAACCGACTCCACGACGGCGTTAAACTGCTTGAGGCGCGACACGAGCTCGCCGGCAGATTTTTCGTCCAGTAGCGCGAATTTCGCCGGATTCTTTAACTTTCCGGTCGTCGACTCGAAGTTCTTCCCGTCGGGAATCGCCTTGTCGCCAATCTTCTCGAGGGGCGCTTGGAATCCTTTAGACGTGCCGACGGGCGCGAACTCGCCGAGAACGTCCCAATATTCGGCGCTTTGGAAGGAGATTCTTTCACGTTCACGTTCGACGACGAGCCGCATCGCGACGCTTTGAACGCGTCCCGCCGAAAGATTGCTCTTAATTTTGCGCCAGAGGATCGGCGACGTTTCGTACCCATAGAGACGGTCGAGAATACGCCGCGCCTCTTGGGCGTGGACGAGATTTAAGTTGATATCGCGGGTATTTCCGAGCGCTTTGAGAATCGCGTCTTTCGTGATTTCGTGGAAAACTAGGCGCTGATAGGGGACGTTCGGATTGAGCGTTTCCGCGAGGTGCCAGCTGATAGCTTCTCCCTCGCGGTCCTCATCCGTCGCGAGATAGAGGGTCGAGGCGTTTTTGAGGAGCGACTTGAGCTTTGAGACTTGTTTCTTTTTATCGTCTGGAACGACATAATAGGGTTCAAAGTCTTTTTCGACGTTGACGCCGAGATTTGCCCATGATTTTTTACGATCGCCGACGGCGATTTGACTCGCACGCTGGGGCAAATCTCTAATGTGACCGACGCTGGCTTCGACTACGTATCCCGGACCGAGGTATTTGCCGATCGTTTTTGCTTTGGCAGGGGATTCGACGATAACTAAAGCGGGACCTGTAGTATTTGCTTTGCTTTTCGCCATTTGTATATACCGACGTTATGATAAGTCAACCTAATATGCGCGGGAACAGGGTTCTGGCGTCGCCTCTTTCCGCGAAACGTGGGCGTTTTCTTCCTTCAATTATCAGACCGTAAACGCCAGCCGAGTTCGCGAGAAGCTCGCGAATTTGGACGATCTGCGGATAATTTGATAGCGTTGACTATGGATTTTGTCAAGAGCCAATTTTTAGATCGCGCTGTATTTTTATCGGTTTACGACGTTTAGGCGTCTGTGACGCGTAGCGAGATTTATGCAAATCACGACGCCTCCGCGCGAGGTCTCTTTGACATTTTTCTGGATTTCGTTATACTCAAGGCGTCGGGACGGGCGCGACTTCGGCATATACAGAGGTCTACGTCGCGCCGTCGTTCCCTTTTAGCGGAGGAAGCAGTGAACTCTGAAAGTTGGACGAGTCGCCTGTCGCGGGAACGGGTCGTCGTCGCCCCGTCGTTGTTGGCGGCGGATTTTGCGAATCTTGAGTCGGAGATACGCAAGCTCGAGGCTGGCGGCGCGCAAGTCCTCCATATTGACGTTATGGACGGGCGTCTTGTTCCCAATATTAGCTTCGGCGTACCCGTCGTCTCGGCGATCCGTAAGGTCACGACGCTCAAGCTTGACGTGCACCTGATGATCGTCGAGCCGGAACGTTACGTCGAGGCGTTTCGAGCCGCCGGCGCGGATTCTCTTTCGATTCACATTGAAGCCGTTCCCGATCCGACTGAACTTCTTGGCAAAATCCGCGACCTTGGAGCCGCTCCTGGATTGGTTCTGGATTGCGGGACGCCAATCAGCGCGATTCTTCCTTACGTCGAACTTGCCGATATCCTGCTGACGATGAGCGTTCCCGCGGGTTTTGGCGGTCAAGCTTTTCACGCCGAAGTTTTGGATTCCATTCGGACGTTGCGTAGATTGGCGCGTCCAGACGCGCTCATAGAAATTGACGGGGGAATCGACGTCGAAACGATCGGCGCGGCGGCGGTCGCGGGCGTCAATATGTTTGTATCTGGGACGAGCGTTTTTCGTGCTTCGAACTACGGCGACCAGATGACGATTCTAAAAAAAGCGGCGTTTGACGCGCTGGCGAACAACGGCGAAAGACTCGACGCGAGTTTTGATACGAGAAATAGGTAGAAATGAGCGGACAAAATACTGTCGAAACGAGACGCAGACGCGGAGTGCCCGAAGGACTCTGGGCACGGTGTCCGGGCTGTCAGGCGACGATCTTCCGAAAAGAGGCTAGACGTTTGCTGGAGACTTGTCCGGAGTGCAATTATCACTGGACTCTTTCCGCGCCGGAACGAATTGCGCAAACGCTTGACGACGGGACGTTTGAGGAATGGGACGCGAATCTTACGACCGCCGACCCCCTCGATTTTTTCGACCGTAAATCCTACAAAGAGCGCATCCAGAACGAGATGAATTCGACGGGATTGCGCGAGGCTGTCGTTACGGGTTGCGGACGTATCAGGGCGCGTAAAGTGGCGATCGGCGTCCTCGACTCTCGATTCATTATGGGGAGCATGGGGTCGGTCGTCGGCGAGAAAATCGTTAGGCTCGTCGAACGGGCGGGCGAACAGAAGCTGCCCCTCATCATTTTTTCGGCGTCCGGAGGGGCGCGGATGCATGAAGGGATCATTTCTCTTATGCAGATGCCGAAGACGTCGGCTGCGATCGCGAAGTTTCGTTCCGCGGGCGGACTCTTTATCTCCGTGTTGACGAATCCGACGATGGGGGGCGTGACGGCAAGCTACGCGTCTCTCGGCGACGTCGTTTTCGCGGAGCCCGGCGCGCTCATTGGCTTCGCCGGTCCCCGAACGATTACCGCGACGATTCACGCTGAATTGCCGCCGGGATTTCAATCGAGCGAATTTCAGTTGAGTCACGGATTTGTCGACCGTATCGTCAAGCGTCAAGACATGAAGACCGAACTTGCGCGCGCCGTCGATTATTGCAGAAAATAACGTTACGCGGCGACGCGTCTCACGAAAAAGCGCGAATTGTCGCGTAAGGAGCGCTTTTGAGTTCCAAAAAGAAAAAGGGCGGTTCCGGAAAGGTTCGCGTTAGTTTCAAACGCAATCGCAACGGCAAGACGCGCGACGGGGATTGGACCCGACGCTATCAAGAAGGATTGAGCGACGGCGAGTCCGACGACGTCGAGATCGCCGACGCCGCGACGGGCGAGCGCGTTCTCGCTCGGGGCGACGTCGCGCGTAAAAGGACGATCGTCGGTTCTTTTGTAGGCGAGGAGAACCTGTCTGGCGAAGTCGGCGATTTCGAGTACGTGCCCGACGTCGACGAAGGCGTTTGTCTTAAGGGACGCGTTCTGAGCGTCCACGGGCTTTATTCTTACGTCGAAGACGAACAGGGACGCGTCTTTACGTGCGTGACGCGTCGCATTCTCAAGACGATATCGACGAATCAGCGTCAGATCGTCGTCGCGGGGGACCGCGTTTATTTCCGCGACGCCAATTTGCCAGACGGTCGTCTCGAGGGTATTATTGAACGCGTCGAGCCGCGTTACGGGACGCTCAGCCGCACGAGTTGGAACCGCAAGCACGTCGTCGTCGCAAACGTCGAACAGGCGCTGATCGTGACGAGCGCCGCCGAACCGCGACTTAAGCCGAATCTCGTCGATCGACTTCTCGTCACCTGCGAGCGTTCCGGCGTTAGACCTGTGATATGCGTCAACAAGCTCGATCTTGTCGAGCCCGCTTCTCTCCAGCCGCTTGTGGGCGTTTATGCGCGGATGGGCTATCGGACGGTTCTTGTCAGCGCGAAGACCGGCTTTAATATGGAACGACTGCGCCGTATCCTTGTGGGACGAGAGAGCGTCGTCGTCGGTCAGAGCGGAGTGGGGAAGTCCTCGTTGCTTAACGCGATCGATCCGGCGCTCAACCTCAAGGTCGGCGAGGTGAGCCGCGAGAACGACAAAGGACGCCATACGACGACGACGGCGCGTCTTTTGAAACTTTCCTTTGGCGGCTATGTCGTCGACACGCCGGGGGTGCGACAGTTCATGCTCTGGGACGTCGAACCGAACGAGGTCGTCGGATATTATCGCGATTTACGCCCTTACGAGAATTTATGTAAATTCCCCGACTGCACGCATCGCCATGAAGCGTCGTGCGCCGTCAAGGATTCTGTCGCCGACGGTCGGCTTGACGCGAGACGTTACGAGAGCTATCTCGCGCTCCGCGCCGGCGAGATGGAAAAAATGGATAAACTTGAATGACGCTTTCCGCGCCGCGGGCGTTCCGTCGATTCTTCCGCTCTTTTTTGCAACGGATATTCATTATGAAAAACGAAGTTTCACGCCGGACCTTTTTGAACGTTCTTTCCGCAGGGCTCAGCGCCGCCGCCGTTTCTAGTTTTGCGACGGTCGACGCGTCTGGCGCGCTCGCAGCCGACGAGACGCCGTCTACGCCTCTTGATCCTAATCGCGTGCGCTTCTGCCTCAATTTGGGAACGATTCGCAACTACGAGCTAAAATTGAATCAGGAACTCGAGGTCGCGAGGGACGCCGGCTATCGCTCCGTCGAGATATGGTTTGACCGTCTTTCAGATTACGCGCGTAGCGCCGACGGGAAAGGATTTGACAAAGACAAGCTTGCCGAGCTTCGTAAATTCTCGGACGGCGAAGGACTGACGATCGAAAGCGCAATAGGTTTTGCCTCATGGATTGTCGACGATCCTGAACGCCGCGCGGCCGGCGTGGACGAACTCAAGCGTCAAGCGGAAGCGTTGGCGATTCTCGGCGCGAAGCACGTCGCCGCGCCCGCCGCCGGCGCCAACGAACGAATCGATCTTTCTAAAGTCGCCGAGCGCTATCGGACGGTACTCGAGGCGTGCGAACCGTTTGGCGTTCGTCCCCTTCTGGAACTTTGGGGCGCGTCTCCTGCGCTGAGCCGAATTTCCGACGGACTCGCCGTTTGCGCGGATACCGGACGCGCCGACGCCGCGTTGCTTCTCGACGTCTACCACCTCTATAGGGGCGGAAACTCGTTCTCCGCGCTGTCTTTGATCGCGGGAACTGCTCTTCCTATTTTCCACATGAACGACTACCCGTCGTCTCCCGAACGAGAAAAGCTCTCTGACGGCGACCGCGTTTTCCCCGGCGACGGCGCGGCGCCATGGCGTCAGATTATTGCGACGCTCGGAAAGAACGGTTTCGACGGCGTTTTCTCCTTTGAAATCTTTAATCGCGAATATGCGCGGCGGTATTCCGCCGTCGAACAGGCGAAGATTGGCCTTGAGAAAATGCGCGCGCTTTTGGCTTGAACGCGAACTTAAACGCGCGACGCATGTTGGACAAAAAGCTCCGGGGAACGCGTTCTCGCCGGAGCTTTTCGTTTGACTATTTCTTGGGGGCTGTGTTTTTCTTTGTCAACGACGTAGAACTTAACGTCGTGGCGCGAGACTTCTTTTTACGACGGCCTGCGGGAGGACGGACAAAAAGATATACGAGCGTCAGCGGAACGACGACGACTAGATACTGCGGTCGCCACGCGCAAACAATCGCGCAAATCGGAACGAGTATGAGGAGCCATCGCGGCAACGATTCCAGTTCCGGCCACGCGAGCCAGAGTAGAAAGAGAATAACGAAGGTGCGGTTGAGTTCAAAGAGCGTGTCGTCTTGGGCGTAGAAATGTCGGAAGATTCCATAGCCGACGAGAACCGCCATTCCGACTAAAATCCAGCCGAGTTTAGCGCGCATAGACATAGGGGCGCCGTCTTTGTCGGTCTTTTTTAAAAAGGTCGGAAATTTCATTCGATTCTTTTCTAAGCTTCGCTTCTAACAAGTTTGCCGGGGATGGGAACGAGGTCGCGTCAACGCGCGGAACTCGCCGATTCTTCGGACGTCAATTATCTCTTTTTTTACCGGGTTGCACAAGGGGCGCGACGCCGTCAAAACGAACGCGACTTCATAGAGTCGGCGTTTTTCTGTGAAAATCAGCAAACTAGGTTCCCTGCCGCCTTTTAAAAAACAGCGGGGAGGATAAAATAACCGGACAATTTTTCGGTTTAACCGACGCTACCCGCGCGTATGAGGGGCGGGGCGTCTGCCGCGTTGTGGGCGGGTGACGCGCCGAGGTTAGATCGACGACAGACTTTTGCAAAGTTAGCGAGGCTAATTGCGATGTTAAAGGTTATTCTTCCCGACGGATCTGAAAAGTTCTATGAAAAGCGCGTCAGTCCCTTGGACGTTGCGTCCGAGATTGGCGCTGGATTGGCGAAAGCGACGGTCGCCGCCGTCGTGACGACTCCCGACACGCTTGACGAGAATGGCGCCGCTACGACGAAGACGACCTCCGCGACGGATCTGTTGCCTGAAGCCGGCGTCGTCGAACTCCGACTTCTTACGAAAAAGGATTCGGAAGCGCTCGATATTATGCGCCATTCCTGCGCCCACGTAATGGCGCGCGCCGTCATGCGCCTTTTCAAAGGCGTTCAGCTCGCCTTTGGTCCGACGACTGAAAACGGTTTCTATTACGATTTCTGGAAAGAGACTCCCTTCACTGACGACGATTTCGTTAAGATCGAGGCGGAGATGGCGAAGATCGTCCAAGAGGACGAGCCTTTTGAACGGATTGAAATGAAGCGCGACGACGCGATCGAACTTCTCCGCGCCGCCGGTCAGACCTTGAAAGTCGAACATCTTGAAACCGGGCTTGCCGAGAACGAGATCGTTTCGTTCTATCGTCAGGGCGAATTCATT
>Ga0256407_10004239_pt1 | contig 24240 bp, 37 predicted proteins | sample RumenRJG_04DNA_FD_193489 | JGI IMG/M metagenome (GOLD analysis project Ga0256407, IMG submission 193489) | Bovine rumen microbial communities from Lethbridge, Alberta, Canada - RJG_04 | ecosystem: Host-associated > Mammals > Digestive system > Stomach > Rumen | place: Canada: Alberta... | reverse complement strand
AATGTTCCAGAAGACTCTTGATCAGGGTATTGCTGGTGATAACGTTGGTATCCTTCTTCGTGGTATTGAAAAGAAAGATGTTGTTCGCGGTCAGGTACTTGCAAAGCCAGCATCTATTACTCCACACACAAAGTTCGAAGCTCAGATTTACGTTCTTTCAAAGGAAGAAGGTGGACGTCACTCTCCATTCTTCACAGGATATCGCCCACAGTTCTATTTCAGAACTACAGATATCACTGGTACAATCGAACTTGAAGCTGGTACAGACATGGTAAAACCAGGCGATAACGTAAAGGTTATTGGTGAACTTATTCACCCAATCGCTATGGATGAAGGTCTTAAACTTGCTATCCGTGAAGGCGGTCACACAATCGCTTCTGGACAGGTTACAAAAATTATTCAGTAGTTAATAGTTTTTCAAACAGGCAGGCTGGTATTGTTTATCAGTCTGTCTGTTGTGAAAAAGGAGTTAAATTAAATGGCTAATGGAAAGATTCGTGTCAGACTTCGTGCATTTGATGTAGAACTGATCGACCAGAGTGCTAAAGCCATCGTGCAGACTGTACAGAAAGCAGGTGCTAAGGTTTCAGGACCAATCCCGCTTCCTACAAAAATCAATAAGGTAACAGTATTGCGCTCACCTCACGTAAACAAAAAGTCTCGTGAGCAGTTTGAAATGCGCACACATAAACGCCTTATCGACATAATGAATCCTTCACAAGATGTTATGGATTCTTTGATGAAGCTTGAGCTTCCTGCCGGTGTTGACGTAGTTATCACACAGTAGTGAAAATCAGTATTTTTTGTTGTTCAGAAAATACTTAAATTTTTAGGTACGGTCCCTTTGGATCTGGGATGGCGGCCTTAATAAAACGGGAGTTTTGTGAATAGAAAGTAGCAAAATCCCAAATAGGAGAATATCAGAATGAAAGGTCTGATTGCAAAAAAAGTTGGCATGACACAGATATTCGATGAAAGCGGTAATCTGACACCAGTAACCGTGATCCAGATCGAGCCTAATGTTGTTGTTGCCAAGAAAACAAAGGAAAATTGCGGTTATGATGCAGTTGTACTTGGTTTGGATGATTTGAAGGCATCTAAAGCAAGCAAGGCATATGCCGGACAATTCCCAGAAAACATTACTCCAAAGCGTCACTTGAAAGAGTTCCGCAACTTTGAAAAAGAAGTAAATGTTGGAGATGTTGTTGGTCTTGAACTTTTTGAAGGCAGTCGTTTCTTAGATGTAACTGCTACATCAAAAGGTAAAGGTTTCCAGGGTGTTATGAAGAGATGGGGATTCCATGGTGGACGTGCTACTCATGGTTCTAAATTCCATCGTGAGCCGGGTGGTACAGGAGCTTGTACAACACCAGGACACAGCTTCAAAAATATTAAATTACCTGGACATATGGGTTTCAAAAGAATTACTGTACAGAACTTGAAGATTGTTAAAGTTGATCCAGAGCTCAAAGTAATTATGGTTCGCGGTGCTGTTCCTGGAAACAAGGACTGTACACTCATCGTGAAGTCCGCAGTAAAGAAATAACGGCAGGAGATGATAAGTATGGATAAGAAAGTCTATTCAGTCGATGGTAAAGAGCTGCGTACAATCACACTCGATGATAAAGTATTCGGTCTCCCAGTAAATGAAGATGTAATTTATTATGCCATCACAAATGAATTAGCTAATAAACGTGTTGGTACTGCTTGTACAAAAACTCGTGCTGAGGTTCATGGTTCAAATGCTAAACCTTATAAGCAGAAGGGTACAGGTAATGCACGTCGTGGTGATAAGAAATCTCCTATTACAGTAGGTGGTGGTACAATTTTTGGACCAAAACCAAGAGATTTCAGTTATTCAATTCCTAAAAAGGAAAAACGCCTTGCTATGAAATCAATCTTGAGCTCACACGCTCAGTCAGACAGACTTACTGTTATTGAAGATTTCACTGTTGCAAGCGGAAAAACAAAAGACTTAGTAAAGATTTTAAATAACTTTGCTAAAGGCGAAAGAACAGTTTTGATTCTTAAAGATGATGATAAAAAGGTAAAACAGGCAGGACGTAATATTCCTAACCTTACATTCCTTTCTTACAACCGTCTCAATGCTCACGATTTGTTCTACGGACGAAAAGTTATTGCCCTTGAAAGTGCTGTTAAGAATCTTTCTGAGTTTTATGCTGAAGATAAGGAGGCTAAGTAATGAATTACGAAGATATTCTTATTGAGCCTATCGTTTCTGAAAAGGCAAGTTTGTTGCGTGAACAGAATAAATATGTATTCAAAGTTCATCCAGATGCAACAAAAATTCAGATTAAAGAAGCTGTAACACGCTTGTTTAAGGTAAAAGTAATTGGTTGCACAACAGTCAATGTGCTTGGAAAAATGAAACGACTTCGTGGAAAACCTGGTCGTACAGCATCTTACAAAAAGGCTATTGTACGTCTTGCAGAAGGCGACAAAATTGCTGCTTTTGAAGGTGTCTGAGACAGGTAGTAATTAAGGGGATATAAAATGGCTCTTAAAGTATATAAGCCAATGACAGCAGGTACACGCGGACGCGTGGATTTGCACAGAGACGAGCTGACAACCGACAGACCCGAAAAAACTTTGGTGTCAGGTCGTAAGTCTCATGCAGGTCGCGGAGCTGGTGGACGTATTTCTGTACGTCATCAGGGCGGCGGACACAAGAGACGCTATCGTGATATAGATTTTAAGCGTGATAAGCACGGAATTCCTGGAACTGTAAAATCAATTGAATACGATCCAAACAGAAGTGCTAACATTGCTTTGGTTTATTATGCAGACGGTGATAAACGTTATATTATTGCACCAAAAGGTCTTACTGTAGGACAGAAAATTATGTCTGGTGAAAATGCAACTCCAACTGTTGGAAATGCACTTCCACTTAATAAGATTCCTGTTGGTTTTACTATTCATAATATTGAGCTTACACTTGGTCAGGGCGGACAGCTTGTTCGTTCAGCTGGTGCAAGTGCAATGATTGCTGGTAGTGAAGGTGAATACGTTATCGTACGTCTTCCATCAAGTGAAATGCGCAAGATTAACGGAAAGTGCTACGCTACAATCGGTGTTGTAGGAAACGAAGAACATATGAACGTTAAGCTTGGTAAAGCTGGTCACAAACGCTGGTTGGGTATTCGTCCTACTGTTCGCGGTATGGCTATGAACCCTGTTGATCATCCGCTTGGTGGTGGTGAAGGTGCTGGTAAAGGTCGCAATCCTGTTACTCCTTGGGGACAGCCTTGTAAAGGTTACCAGACTCGTAACAAGAGAAAGACTTCTAGCAATTTCATTGTTAGCCGTCGTAAGAAGAAGTAGTTGCAGAGGAGATAATCGTGTCAAGATCTGTTAAGAAAGGACCTTTTGTAGAAAAATCACTTTACAAAAAGGTTCAGGCAATGAACAAAGAAGCAGACAAGAAAATGATTAAAACATATTCTCGCTGCTCTACAATCATCCCGGAAATGGTAGGAAATACTATTTCTGTGTATAACGGTAAATCATGGATTCCTGTATATATTACAGAAAACCTGGTTGGTCACAAGCTTGGTGAATTTGCACCAACTCGTACTTTCCATGGCCATGGTGGTTCAGATAAAACAGCCGCTAAAGGCTAATAAATAGGTGGATATTATGGCTGAAAGAAAAGGTTATGTAGCCACATCAAAATTCCTGATTGCATCGCCAACAAAGGTTCGTCCGGTTGCAAATGTAATTAAATCAAAGTCTTATTCAGAAGCTATGGCAATTCTTGCTAATATGCCTCAGAAAGGTGCAGGATTAATCTCTGCTACATTGAAGTCTGCTGCTTCAAATGCACTCAATCTGAATAGTAAACTGGATGAAGATATGCTTTACGTAAAAGAAATCAGAATCGACGAAGGTCCGAGACTTAAACGTGTTTGGTTCCGTGCCCGTGGACGTGCTGATCAGCTTTTGAAACGTATGTGTCATATTACCGTCATCGTTGACGAAAAGGCGGGGGAATAAAAAGTGGGTCAGAAAGTTAATCCTATTGGTTTGCGCTTGGGCGTAAACAAAACATGGCAGTCACGATGGTATGCAGATCCACGTGAATATGCAGATTTAGTTTTGGAAGATATTAAAATCCGTAAATTGGTTTCAGAACTTCCAGAATGTAAAAATGCTGATATAGCTGAGATTGAAATTGTACGCCATCCACAGCGTGTTACAATTGTTATTCACACAGCTCGTCCTGGTGTAATTATTGGTGTAAAAGGTGCATCAATCGAAAAAATTAGTGCTGATATTCAGAAGCAGCTTACTAAAAAAGTTCAGATTAAGATTAAAGAAATCAAACGTGCTGATTTGAATGCAACTTTAATCGCTCAGAATATCGGTCGTCAGTTGGTTGGTCGTGGTTCATTCCGCAAGGCAATGAAACAGGCTGTAAGTAATGCAATGCGTGCTGGAGCACAGGGAATTAAAGTTCGTCTTAGTGGTCGTCTTGGCGGAGCAGATATGTCTCGTACAGAAGAACACAAGGAAGGACGCGTTCCTCTTCACACTCTTCGTGCAGATATCGACTATGGTACATTTGCAGCTCTTACTACATACGGTAAAATCGGTGTTAAAGTTTGGGTTTACAATGGAATGAACTACGGTGTTGAGCGAAACGAAGACGCTGGTCAGCTTGTAAAGAAACCAAGACGTCCTGCTCGTCAGGCTGCTGAAAAGACTGATGGTGCTGAACCTGCTAAAAAGGCAAGGAGTTAGTTATGCCACTTAGTCCAAAAAGAGTTATTCACCGTAAGGTGCAGCGTGGTCGCGAAAAAGGTTTCGCAACTCGTGATAATAATATTGACTTCGGTGACATTGCATTGGTTGCAATGGAACCAACATGGCTTGATGCCAGAGTAATTGAAGCAGCCCGCGTTGCTATCAACCGTACTTTGGATCGTAAAGGAAATGTTTGGATCCGCGTGTTCCCAGACAAGCCTATTACAAAGAAGCCAGCTGAAGTTCGAATGGGTAAGGGTAAGGGTGCTCCAGATCACTGGGCAGCTGTTATCAAACCTGGAATGATTTTGTTTGAAGTTGGCGGTGTTGATCTTGCACTTGCACAGAAAGCTCTTGAGCTCGCAGGTGATAAATTGCCAGTTTTGACAAAAGTAGCTTATAAGCCAACAAAAGACTAGGAGGAAATAAGATGGCTGATTCAAAGAAAAAGAATGACAAAGAACTGTCTTATAAAGAACTAGTTGCAAAGCGCGATGAGCTTAAAAAGGAATACATGGATCTTCGTTTTAAGATGATAGTTTCTCATGTAGATAACCCAATGCAGAAACGTACAATGCGCCGCGAAATCGCACGCTTGAATACGTTTATCCGCCAGAAAGAAATTGCTGGCGAAAATAAGTAGGAGCTGAACTGTGGAAAACAAAGCTGCTCAGACTGTAAAGGCTGCAAAACGTTCATTTGTAGGACTTGTATCATCAGATAAAATGGACAAGACAATTGTTGTAACAATTGCAACAAAGAAAATGGATCGTCTTTACAAGAAATATGTAACTAGATCAAAGAAATACATGGCTCATGATGAAAATAATGAAGCACATGTAGGTGATACAGTACGTATCGTTGAATGCAGACCGCTCAGCAAGAAAAAGTGCTGGCGCCTTGCAGAAATTGTTGAAAAAGCAAAATAAGTGAAGGAGTTAAAGAATTATGATTCAGATGCAATCTTGTATGACAGTTGCTGATAACTCCGGAGCAAAAATTGCTCAGTGTATCAAAGTTATCGGCGGCTCACACCGCAGATACGCTGGTATCGGCGACATAGTAGTAGTAGCAATTAAAGATGCTATTCCTACTTCAACAATCAAGAAGGGTACTATTGAAAAGGCTGTGATTGTACGTCAGGCAAAAGAGTACCGTCGTCCAGATGGAACTTATATCCGTTTTGATGACAATGCCTGTGTTATCGTTGATGATAGCAAAAACCCTAAGGGAAAACGTATATTTGGACCTGTAGCTCGCGAGCTCCGTGATATGGATTTTATGAAGATCGTTTCACTTGCTCCAGAGGTTCTTTAAGGAGAATTTAAGATGTTGACTAAATCAAAAATCCGTAAGGACGATACAGTTCAGGTAATCGCAGGTAAAGACAAGGGAAAGCGTGGAACTGTTGTTCGCGTTGACCTTAAGAAAGAAAAAGTTGTTGTTTCTGGCGTTAATATCGTTAAGAAAGCAATGAAGAAGAAGAGTCAGCAGGATCAGGGCGGTATCGCTGAGATCGAAGCTCCTCTTAATATTTCAAATGTTGCAATCGTATGTAAAAAATGCGGTCCAACTAGAATTGGCTACAAAATTGACGGAGATAAAAAAATCCGTGTATGCCGTAAATGTGGAGATGCACTGTAATGGCAAATTACGTACCTCGGCTTAAGAAAGTCTATAAAGACGAAATCGCACCAGCTCTTAAAAAAGAGTTTAATTACACAACTCCAATGCAGATTCCTGCAGTAAAGAAAGTTGTTGTAAGCATGGGTGTTGGTGAAGCTCTCACAAATAAGAAACTCCTTGATGCCGCAGTAGCTGACTTGACAGCAATAACAGGTCAGAAGGCTGTTAAAACAAAGGCAAAGAAGAGTATTGCTAACTTCAAACTGCGTGAGGGCAATGAAATTGGGGCAATGGTAACATTGCGTGGAGATATCATGTATGAATTCATGGATCGCCTTATTAATGTTGCGTTCCCACGTATTAAGGATTTCCGCGGAATCAAAGCAACTGGTTTTGATGGACACGGAAATTTCTCTGTTGGTATTACTGAACAGTTGATCTTCCCAGAAATCGACTTTGATAAAATTACAAAAGTTGCTGGTATGAACATCACATTCGTAACAAGTGCTAATACAGATGCAGAAGCAAAAGCACTTCTTACTAAGTTCAATATGCCATTCCGTAAGTAGGTGAAGTATGGCAAAGAAATCAATGGTTATTAAAGCAGCCCGTAAGCAGAAATATCCGACACGCGAATATAATCGCTGTCAGATTTGCGGACGCCCACGCGGATATTTGCGCAAGTTTAAGATGTGTCGTCTTTGCTTCCGTAAATTAGCAAGTGAAGGCCAGCTTCCTGGCGTTACAAAATCAAGTTGGTAGGAGATAGAAATGAGTGCATCAGATCCAGTAGCAGACATGCTCACAAAGGTTCGTAATGCGGCTATGGCCCGCCACGAGAAAGTAGATGTTCCTGCATCAAAGCTTAAGCTTGAAATCGTTAAGATTATGAAGACTGAAGGATACATCAAGAATTTTAAGAAGGTTCAGGAAGACGGAAAAAACACAATTCGTATTTTCTTGAAATATGATGATGAGAATAATTCGGTAATCCACGGTTTGAAGAAAATTTCTACACCTGGTCGCCGTGTTTATTCTGGTTATAAAGATTTGCCACGTGTATATAACGGTTATGGTACAGTCATTATTTCTACATCTTCTGGTGTTACAACCGGTAAAAAAGCTGCAGAAAAAATGGTTGGTGGTGAATTGGTTTGCACAATCTGGTAATAGGAGGCAGAAAGTATGTCTAAAGTAGGTAAACTTCCTGTTGTTCTTCCAGCAGGTGTAACTGTAAATGTTGCTAATGGAATGATTTCTGTAAAAGGTCCTAAGGGCGAATTGAAACAGACTTTCCATGACGGCATTGATATTAAAGTAGAAGGTACAGAAGTTGTTCTTTCTACAAAAAACAACGAAAAACAGACAAATGCATATCATGGTCTTTACAGAAGTCTTATTTCCAACATGGTAAAGGGTGTTTCTGAAGGTTTCTCAAAAACTCTTGTAATTACTGGTGTTGGTTATCGTGCAGAAGTAAAGGGTAAGGAACTTGTTATGAATCTTGGCTATTCAAGTGACTACATAGCAATTATTCCTGAAGGCCTTACAGTTGTTGCTACTCCAGAAGGAAAAGTAACAATTTCTGGTATTGATAAGCAGAAGGTTGGTGAATTTAGTTCACAGATCCGTAAATTACGAAAACCTGAGCCTTACAAAGGAAAGGGTATCCGTTATGACAACGAAGTTATCAGACGTAAAGTCGGTAAAACTGGTGTTAAATAAGGTGAAGCTGTATGTTTAAAAAATTAAATGATAAAGACAGAAAACGCTTGCACAGAAAAATTCATATTCGTAAGTCAATCAGTGGAACAGCTGAAAGACCTAGACTTACTGTAACTCGCAGTAACAAGAATCTTTCTGCTCAGGTTATAAACGATGAAGACGGTACAACTTTGGCTTCAATTTCTACTATGGAAAAAGAGTTTGCAGCTCTCAAACCTAATACAGACGGTGCTGCTAAACTTGGTGAAGCTTTGGGTGCGCGCCTTAAGGAAAAGAAAATTACAAAAGTAGTTTTTGATCGTAATGGATATCTTTACCATGGTGTTGTTAAGGCTATCGCTGATGGTACTCGTAAAGCCGGGATTGAATTCTAGGAGTAAGTTATGGAAGAACATCAGAAAAGAAATGATAAAGATCCAAAAGAGAAAGAGTTTGTAGAAAAGCTCGTTACTCTTAATAGAACTTGTAAGACTGTAAAGGGTGGACGCAGAATGTCTTTTGCTGCTCTTACTGTAGTTGGAGATCAGAAAGGACGCGTTGGATACGGACTTGGTAAGGCTAACGATGTATCTGAAGCTATTAAAAAGAGTATTGATAAAGCTAAGAGAAATCTTGTAACTCTTCCTATGAAGAATGGTACTTTGCCACACGAAATCATTGGAAAATACAAGAGCTCAGAAGTATTGCTTATGCCAGCTTGTTCCGGTACTGGAATTATCGCTGGTGGTACAGTACGTGCTATTATGGATGCTGCTGGCGCAACAGACGTTCAGTCTAAGTCTTTGGGTTCAAATACCGCTGTTAACGTAGTACGTGCAACTTTTGATGCAATTTCAAAATTAATGGATGCTAAGAAAGTTGCATCTAACAGAGGTAAAACTCTGGATGAGATGTGGGGTTAATGTATGGCTAAAGCAAAACAAGTAAAAGTTACATTAATTAAGAGCATAATTGGTCAGAAGCCTGAAAAGAAAGCAACAGTTCGCAGTCTTGGACTTAAGAAGATTTCTTCTTCAAACATCCTTCCAGACAACGATGCTGTTCGTGGTATGGTTGCTGCTGTATCACACTTGGTAAAAGTAGAGGAGATCTAAAATGGCAGAATATAATCCAATTCTTACAGCTCCTCAGGGTGCTAATAAAAAACCTAAGCGTGTTGGACGTGGTTCATCATCTGGACTTGGTACAACAGCTGGAAAAGGTAATAAAGGTCAGCAGTCTCGTTCTGGAAAGGGAAGTCCATACGTTGGATTTGAAGGCGGACAGATGCCTCTTTACAGACGCATCGCTCACAAAGGTTTCTCAAACTATCCTTTCAAAAAAGAATATGTTTGTATCAATGTTGAGTTGCTCGATTCAAAATTTAATGATGGTGAAACTGTTAATAAGGAAACTTTGCATGCAAAAGGATTAATCTCTGGAAAGGTTCTTCCTCTTGTAAAGGTTCTTGGAAATGGTGACATTAAAAAGAAGCTTACAGTTGCTGTAGATAAAGTTTCTGAAACTGCAAAGGCTAAAATTGAAAAAGCCGGCGGTTCTGTAACAGTTGCAGAAAAAAAAGAATAAGTGCGGAGTTAGAACATGGCAAGCAATCCAATTGGAAATATGTTTAAAGTAAAAGAACTAAGAGATCGTCTGTTCTTTACATTGTTGATTCTTGCGGTATTCCGTTTAGGAAGTGTAATTACAGTTCCAGGAATTGACGCTAACGTTCTTATTAAGTACTTTGACGATTTGGCATCGCAGAATAAAAATGCATTTGCAAGTTATATGGACTTCTTTGTTGGAGGAGCTTTTTCAAACTTCTCTATTTTCCTGCTTGGTGTAATGCCATATATCTCAATGCAGATTATTATGCAGCTTGCTGTGATTATTTTCCCATCACTTAAAAGAATTGCTCAGGAAGATGGTGGTCAAAGAAAGATTGCTCAGTACTCTCGTTTCGGAACAATCCTTGTTTGTATCATACAGGCCTGGGCTATGACTTTTTATGCCTACGGTGTTCAGCAGCAGGGATACAATGTTATAGTAATTGATAATCAGATTTTCTTTAAGATTCTGTTTGTTATTACTGTAACAACAGGTTCCATGATTACTGTATGGCTTGGTGATCAGATTACAGCTCGTGGCATTGGAAATGGTATTTCAATGATGATTTTTGCCGGTATTGTTGCTCGTTTGCCTAACGCTATTGCTGAGCTTGCTCAGAGCGAAGTACAGCTTGTATTTATCATTATTGTTGCAATTATGTTCCTTGCTATTATTGCCTTGGTTATTTATGAAGAATCAGGTCAGAGAAAGATTCCTGTACACTATGCAAAACGCGTAGTTGGAAGAAAAATGTACGGTGCACAGAGTACTTACATTCCATTTAAGGTAAATCCTTCGAATGTAATTCCTTTGATTTTTGCATCATCAATTCTTACATTGCCTTTGACATTGGCTTCTTCATTTGCACAGAGTCAGAATGCTTCAAAATGGGTTGGAACCCTTTCAAGAATTCTTACTCCGGATGGCTTAACTTATAATGTATTGTTGATTCTTCTTATTATTTTCTTCGCATACTTCTACACTCAGGTAACACTGAACCCTACAGAAATTGCAAAGAATATCAGGGAAAACGGCGGCTCGATTCCTGGTGTTCGTCCAGAAAAGACAGAAGAAAAACTTACACAAATATTAAACAGACTTATCTTACCAGGATCATTGTTCCTTGCTTTGATTGCTGTTCTCCCAACACTTATTCAGAAGTGGTTTGGATTCCCACAGTCAATCAGCCAGCTTATGGGTGGAACTTCATTAATCATTATGGTTGGTGTAGATCTTGATACAATGAGTCAGATTGAAGCTCTTCTTAAAATGCATCATCAGGAAGGACTTACAAAGAAGGGTAAAATCAGATCACGAAGTCTTTAGAAAATTTTCTAAAATTTTGTGAATTAGTAGTAGAAAAGAAATGAGAATATGTGCTATATTACTAGCTACCGAATTGCTCTCATTGCGAGGTGCCTAAGATTCGGTAAAACATATTCTCATGGGGGCTTTTAAATGAAAGTACGAACCAGTGTAAAACCTATCTGTGATAAATGTAAGGTTATTAAAAGAAATGGTATTATCCGTATCATTTGTACAAACCCAAAACATAAGCAGAGACAGGGCTAAGGAGTAACAGAATGGCTCGAATTGCGGGAGTAGATATCCCTAATAAACATGTAGGTACCGCATTAACTTATATTTATGGTATCGGTCGTTCATCGGCAAAGAAAATTTGCGAAGAAGCTAAGATTGACGCTGAAAAGATGGTAAATGATCTTTCTCAGGATGAGCTTAACAAAATTCGCGAAATCCTTGACAAAGAGTATAAGGTAGAAGGTCGTCTTCGCTCAGAAATCGGTCTTAACCTTAAACGTCTCATGGATATTGGTTGCTATCGTGGTCTTCGCCACAAGCGCGGTCTTCCTGTACGCGGTCAGAGAACTCGTACAAATGCACGTACTCGCAAGGGTAAGAAAAAGACTGTTGCTAACAAGAAAAAGGCATAAGGCGGAGGTAAAGTAGATGGCTACCGTTAAAAAGCGAAAAGAGAAAAAGAGCGTTTACGAAGGAAATATTTATATTCAGGCAACGTTCAACAATACAATTGTAACTGTAACTGATATGAAGGGAAATGCCTTGTCTTGGGCATCTTCTGGTGGACTTGGTTTCCGCGGAGCAAAAAAATCAACTCCGTTTGCTGCTCAGTCTGTTGCAGAAACAGCTTTGCAGAAAGCTGCTAGTTACGGTTTGCGTGAAGTTCACGTATATGTAAAAGGACCTGGAATGGGTCGCGAAAATGCTATCCGTTCTATTGGTATGATGGGATTAAAAGTTAAGTCAATTTCTGATGTAACACCAATTCCTCATAATGGCTGTCGTCCTCGCAAGACACGACGTATGTAACAGAGGGAGACTAAGGATACTATGGGAAAAAGCACACAACCTCTTTTGAAAAGAAGTAAGGCTCTCGGAATTAATCCAATTGTAATGGGTTATACAAAAGAGTCTAAAAGAAATCAAAAAGAAGTAAGAAGAGCAAAGAAGTCTGAATATGGACTTCAGCTTGAAGAAAAACAGAAGGTTCGTTTCATTTATGGTATTATGGAAAAACAGTTCCGTAAGTACTATGTAATGGCAACTAAAAAAGATGGAATCAACGGTGAAATGTTGCTCCAGATTTTGGAATCAAGACTTGATAACGTTGTTTACCGCCTTGGATTTGCTAAAACTCGCAAGCAGGCAAGACAGTTTGTTAGCCATGGACACATTAATGTTAATGGTAAAAAAGTAAACATTGCTTCATACTTGGTAAAAGTTGGTGATGTAATTTCTGTTAAAGACTCAAGTAAATCATCTTCAGGAATTAAGAAGCTTCTTGTTGCAAACAGTGATAAAGTAGTTCCTTCTTGGCTTGAACTTGATAAAGATAATTTTTCTGGAAAAGTATTGAACTTGGCTGCAAGATCAGATATCGATTACGCAGTAAAAGAAAATCTTATCATTGAGTACTATTCAAAATAGTCTAAATAAGGAGTTCAAATGGCCCGAAAGAATTTGCTTAAAGGTTTTAAAAAGCCTAAAGGCATCACTTTTGAACACATTAGTACAAATCCGAATTACGGAAAATTTACTGCATATCCATTTGAAACTGGATTCGGTACAACAGTAGGTAATACTCTTCGTAGAGTTTTGCTGTCATCGATTCAGGGTTATGCAATAACATCAGTACGTATTACATCTTATGATGCGAACGGTATTTCGCATGTAATTTCAAGCGAATTTGAAGCCATCCCAGATGTTGCTGAAGATACTCTTGAGATTATTAATAGTCTTAAGATGATCCGTTTACGATTACCTAATGAATTGGAACAGGATACTATCCAGTTTGAATTTAAAGGACCTGGTGTCGTAAAGAGCGATGATTTTGCTAAAGAAGGTCAGCTTGAAATCATGACAAAAGACAAGCTTGTCTTTACTATGATGGAAGGTGCTCACCTTGATATTGAAATTCAGGTAGACCTTGGAAGAGGTTATACACCTGCAGAAACAAATGAACATTACATAGAAGTTGTAGGTACAATTCCTATGGATGCAATTTTCACACCGGTTCCAAAAGTTAAATATGCAATAGAACCTTGTCGTGTTGGTCAGCGTAATGACTACGATAAACTGGTTCTTGAAATTTGGACAGATGGAACAATCGCTCCGGAAGATGCATTGGCAGAAGCTGCAAAAATTGCAAAAGATCACTTTGCTATCTTTGTAAACTTTAATGATAAAGATGTAATTGGAAGCGATGAATCTGATGAAGGAGACGAAAGTATAAACAAGCTTCTCGGAACACCTGTAGAAGAACTTGAACTTTCAGTACGTTCATCAAATTGTTTGAAAAATGCAAATATTCGTACAATCGGCGAATTGACTAAAAAGACTGAAGATGACCTTGCAAAGACACGTAACTTTGGAAAGAAGAGTCTGCAGGAAATCAAAGAAAAGCTCCAGGAATGGAACCTTACTTTGGGCATGACAGATTACAGTCATCTGAAGAATGCTGCAAATATAACAAAGCAGAAGGAAGAAACAGATGAATCATAGAAATGGTTTTAATCCGCTTTCACGTACAACAGCACATCGTCGTGCTATGTCAAGAAATATGGTAACTTCTCTTTTCAGATATGAGAGAATTACTACAACAAAATCTAAGGCTCTTGAAGTAAGAAAGTCTGCTGAGAAACTCATCACAAGAGCAAAGGTAGATTCTGTTCACAATCGTCGTGAAGCTGCAAAGTTCATTCAGGATGAAAAAATCTTGAACAAACTTTTTACAGAAATTGGTCCACGTATGAAAGAGCGTAACGGTGGTTATACTCGCGTTCTTAAATTGGGATATCGTCAGGGCGATGCTGCTGATGTTGTAATTCTTGAATTGGTTGACTATAAGCTTGATACAGAAGACAAAGAAGAAAAATCAAAGAAGTCTTCAAAGAAAGCTGAAGGTGCAGAACCAAAAGCAAAGAAAACTGCAAAAGCAAAAGATGCTTCTGCTGAAGATAAACCAAAGAAGACAACTTCTAAAAAACCGGCTGCTAAAAAAGCAGATGCAGAAACTAAATAAGTTTTTGGCTGAAATTTAAATTAACGAAAGTTTAATAAGCTTTTGTTTACTATAGGAGTTCTATATGTCAAAGAACCATCGTGGATCTGGAATCCGTTCTTTACCAGCTCACGGAAGAGGAACTTGTGCTATCTGCGGAAAAACAGATATTAAAGTTCTTTTTGAGAAGGAAATAGACGGAGCTACTGTTAAAGTTTGCAAGTTTTGTAATGCAAATCTTAAAAATAAAGCTAAAAAAGAAGCTCGTGCTTTGAAGGCATCGGCTGCTGAATCTGCATCTGCAGAAGCAACTGAAGCTCCAGCAGAAGCACCTGCAGAAGAAACTCCTGCTGAAAACGCTTAATTACTGGCTTTATTTATTCAAGCCGCCTGATTTTTTTTCAGGCGGTTTTTTTATTAATTGAATCGTCGTTTTATGCTGTAATTTCTTGCTTGAAAGGCATAAATGGGTTAAAATAATAGTGCTATGGGTGTTTCTACTAGTCATCAAATTTCTAAGTATTATGACTTTTTTCGTGATAAGGAAATTGTTTTTACAAAGGCAAACTTACGATCACTGAAAATGGATCCACGACAAATTTATTTAAAATGTAATGGCGGACAGTGGCCTTGCATTATAAATTCATCTTCGCTGCAGGTTGCAAAAGTAATTGTAGGAACTTCCAGTGGTGTTTATCAGGAAATAAGCAAAAAGCAGAATGTTCCTATAAGTTTGCGCTATTGTTTTTTTGATCAGAATAATGAACCAATTCAATTTTTTGTGAACTGTACTGTAATTGAAAAAAAATCTTATCAGGGTTCTAATGATCTTGCAATGGTAACATTGGAATTTACATCGCGTCCGCCTGATGATTTGATACTTAAAATTGGTGAATTTCTTGAAGTAAATGACAATTTTAATACTCGCAAGGAAGAAAGAATCGGCATAAACAAAAATTCTTTGCGTCTTCTTTCAATTCCTAAAGAGGAAACATATATTTTTATTACCGGAGTTCCAAGACGATGTATTCTAAAAGATTTATCGTTCGGTGGTGCAAGAATAATGCTTGTTGGTATTCCGAAGTTTCTGGAAGGTAAAACTGTCGATTTAAGACTGTTCTTTTCTGATACTGGTGATAAAGTCTCTCTGGTTGGAGTTGTAAAAAATGCAGATTTCTTGCCCGGACGACAGGATATTTGTATTGCACATATTGAATTTATTGCTGATGAAATTCCGATGGCATATAAGTTTCATATAAATACATATATTACTTCTTACCAGAAGCAGCTTATTCAGAATCAGCTTAAAAATGAAGAGGCTGCTGCCAAGGCAGAAGAAGAAAATGCAGCTAAGAGTGCCGCACGTGCAGAAGCTCAGGCTAAGGCGGCTGCAGAAAATGCGGCAAAGATGGCTGCAAAAGATACTGTTGGGAAAAATATACTTCAGAGTGCTGCAATAAAATCTCAACAGGAACAGTCTGCTCCTAAACCACAGGAAGCACCGGCAACTATTCTTCCAAACAGTCAGCCTGCACAGACTGCTCCTTCTGAATCAGAGCAGAATGCACAGCCTTCTTCGGCATCGGAAACTCCTGCTTCACAAACGGCTCAACAGCCGGCTGACAGTAATAATGCATAAATGCTATGGCTTTAAGCCATATAAACAAACTAAATTAAAGTAGGTTATTATGAATCCTAAAAATCCATTGGACTCAATTTTTTATATTACTATTCCGGAATCTTTTGTTCCATCCGATTCTGCATTTCAAATAGATAAAACCATCCAGCTTCCTGTTCAGAAAAAAACAGATGATGCCCCTGGAACTTTTAATCCAAAAGAAATGACTACAGAACAGATTCTTGCCGGACTTTTAACTGTTCTTGCTTATGACAAAAAAAATGAGCATCTTGACTATTATCGTTCAATAATTAAGCAGGTTCGTCCTAATATAAAAAAAGATTTATGTGAAGCCGCTATTCTTAAAACAAAAAACGAAGATTATGATCTTGCAGAAGAAATCTTTTTGGCTTTACACGGGTATGATCCGGAAGATATTGCTATTATTTTGAATATGGCGCTTTTCTTAGATCAGCGTGCAGATTCATATAGAAAATCAGGGTTAAATGAAGATGCGGATGCTTACGATGCTGATGCACTTGATTTTTATGAGAAGGCAATGGGGGCTGAACCACCGCTGCCAGATGCTTTTTTTAATGCGGGCTTCTTTTATATGAAACAGCATAAATTTAGAGAAGCAAAAGATGCATTTGAAACTTATGTTGCCCTTACTTGCGATGTTCCTGATGAAGAGCTTGGAGAAAACGGGACATACAAAAAGGAACGTGCTCAAAGTATTATTGATAATATTTCGAATCAGAATATGGATGATGAATCCTTTAGGGCTGCTTATGAACTGATTTCCAGTGGGCAAGAAGAAAAAGGTCTTGAAGAAATCAGAAGCTTTTTGCAGGCAAATCCTAAGGTTTGGAATGCGTGGTTTATGCTTGGCTGGGGATTAAGAAGACTTCAGCGTTTTACAGATGCAAAAGCTGCTTTTGAAGAGGCTCTTAAATATGGCGGAGATTCGCAGGCAGATACTTATAATGAACTTTCTCTGTGTTTGATGCAGGAAAAAGATTTTGCGGGTGCGCGCGATGCTTTGGCAAAGGCAATGGCAATTGAACCTGAAAGTACAAAAATCATTTCGAATTTGGGATACATTGCTCTTGCAGAAGGAAATATTCAGCAGGCTCGAAATTATTTTACAGCGGTTCTTGAAATTGATTCTAAAGATAAAATTGCTGCAGCTGAACTTTTAAAGCTGGAAAAAGATTCTTAATTTTTTAATGAGTTTTATATAATGTCCGGAGTTTTATTCCGGGTATTTTTTTTAATATTTTTTTACCGGAGTCAAATCTATAAAGTCGCCTGTTTTAATCTGATTTTTATTAAACCAGCCCTGTGGAACTTCTAGTGCATAACGTGCAGATGATGTGCTTACGATTGGAGAAAGACTGTAAGGCGTCATGTCAAAAATGTCTCGTATTTTTCCACTGGAATCAATATATGCGATTGAAAGCGGGTGGGGTGTATTTTTCATCCAGAATGAAAGAGTTTGATCTGATTTGAATATAAAAAGCATTCCAGTTCCATCAGGAATGTGTTTTCGCTCCATAAAACCAAAATTTCTTTCTGTTTCGGTTACTGCAAGCTCTGCTTTTACAGAAATTGTTTTACCCTGAGAATTTGTAATTTCTAATTCCTGTGTTCTAAGTTTTTTACTTCCGCAGGAAATAAGGCAAAGCGAAAAAAGTGAAAGAATTAATAATCCGTTTTTTTTCATAGTTCGTCCAGAAACATTTTTGATGTAACTTCTGTACCGGAAAGAGGAACATTTGAATAGCTTTGAAGTTCATCAAATTTTTTATTATCAATGTATTTTAAAGTAAGAGGTTTTTCTAAAGACATAGTATAGTCATCATTTTTCCAGGTTGCACTTTGCGGATTTAATTTATCAGGTTGACCGTATTTTTCGCAGAGCTTTGTAAAAACACTGTAATAATCAATTCGGTTTGTATTTAAGTTGATTGTGATAATATAGAGCTTGTCATCTGCAAACTGAAACCAGCATCTTTTAAGAAAATTGGAACCATAACCGTTTTCTGCGTCGGTTTCGATAAGAACTTTCCTGCTGTTAGGAAGAAGTGAAACATCTTTATCTCCGTGGTAGCCGAAACTTGAATCTTTTAAGAGTGCATCTTTTGTTTCTTCAAGAGTCATACCAAGTTTTACGTCTTTATATCCGTCTGGTATGGGAGAATCTGCATAAAGCGCAAAACTTAAGAGAAATAGAACTGCAAGACAAAAAAATCTTAGTTTAATCATACAGTAGTTATCGGCATTTTAGAAAGCCGACATTACTGCATAGTTTTTGAATTTTGTTTTCTGTAGAAAGCTGCCTGTTTTGTAAGTTCCAAAACATCCTTAATAAAGATTTTGCCAGCAACAATATTAACGTTACTGTCGTTATTAAGTTGTGAAATTGCCATAGGCTGCTGATTATTTGGAAGTCCGCACATGTTTGCAAGATCTTTTGGTGTAATTTCTGTTTGGAGTGAAACCTTTGTAGTTCCAAGTTCAATGCGCTGTTTTTCAACCTGCAGACAAAGCATATCAATCATTTTTGCATGTGGTTCAGAAAGGCTTGCGTTATCGAGCTGACGGTACATTGACCAGAGACGATCTGCAAGTGTTGTTGTAAGCTTTGCAATCATCTGTGGCTGTGTAGAAACCATTTGATTAAAGTTTGAACGGTTTACAACCATAAGAACACAGTCGCTGTGCGCAATTGCATTAGCAGAGCGCGGTTTATTTTCAAGAAGAGCCATTTCACCGAACATATCACCACGTTTGAGGAGAGCAAGAACAACTTCATTGCCATTTACAACTTTAGAAATTGCAACTTCTCCTTTTTGAATGATAAACATGTCTGCACCGGCCTGTGCTTCTGAGAAAATCATTGTATCCTGAGGATAGTTTCTTGTCATATCCTGTGTTGGTTCGTAGTAAACTGCATGAGAAGAAGGTTTTAAGGCTACAAATTTCTGCTTTGCTATATCTGCTTCTTTTCCAACCGGACGAGTTTTAAGGAACTGATAATAAGCATAAGTTGCAATATCTCTTTTTCCTGTTTTTTCAAAATAAGAAGCTACGTTGAAAATCTGAATGTTTGTATCCTGAACAACAGAATGAAGAGTTGCTTTTGTAAGCATTTCGTTCATAATGCGCATTCGGTTTGCAAAAGTTTTAATGATTTTTAACGCAACTGGTGTGTTCTGAGCAATTAAATCCGGATACTGGTCTTTTTTTACGGCAATAGCAACAACATCTGTTCTGGCAATTGCAGTTTCAATCTGAAGGTGACCGGACATACAAGGAACTACACCAACGAAGTCTCCTGGTCCAAGAGGGTATGATTCCGAATTCTTATTGCACTGAACCTGACCTTTTTGAATTATATAAAAATGATCGGTATCTGATTTTCCTTCTACAATGAGATATGATCCGCATCTGAAATTAACAATTTGTAACTGTAGCACAATTCCCTCTTATTATCTTGAATTTAAAGTATAAGGTTAGAAGGAATAAAAGTCAATTGAGGAGGGCTGAACTAAGGGCGCTTAGACGAAAATAATTTCGGGTTCAAGGTCAAATCCAAATTTTTCTTTTACTGATTTTTGTGCGCTTTGAACAAGCGAGCGGATATCCGCTGCAGTTGCGTTTCCTGTGTTAATTATAAAATTACCATGAAAAGGTGCTATTTGAGCTCCGCCGGCTTTTAAGCCTTTTAATCCGCATTCATCTATTAATTTTCCGCTTGGTTTTCCAAAGGAATGATTATTTTTAAAAACGCTGCCTGCACTTGGAAATTTGAAGTGTCCTTTTTCTACTCGCTCAGCAATAAATTTTTTGCAGTCGGAAGCAATCTGTTCTCGGGCTTCAGGTTTTGGTGTCAACCTGAAAGTTGCTTCTAAAATGTATTTTTTAGAATCATTTATATTTGTCTGAAAAGGTGATTTTTTATAATCCCACTCAGCAGGATTGAATAAATATTCTTTTCTGTTTTGAATTTTGCCGTTAAATTCAAGATGCTTTGTTGAATAAAGAATATCGCTGATTGAACATTCAAAACATCTTGCATTCATATAAACTGCACCGCCAACTGTACCCGGGAGTCCTGCAAATTGTTCGGCTCCGCTCAGACATTTTTTTGTGCAGAAATCAACAAAAGCTGCCATTGGAACTCCGCACTGGCATGTTACAAGAACAGAACCGTCAGCTTCAAAAGTATCGCTTTCGTAGAAAATTTCCTTTACATCCGAAGTTGAAATAATTGCTCCGTTGTATTCTCCGTCCGGAAAAACAACATTACTTGCTCCACCTGTTACAAAATAAGGAAGTTCAGAATTTCTTGCTCCGGCAACTGCCGAAATAAACTGTTCAATATTCTGAGGTTTTACAAAAAGTTTTGCTCTACCGCCTACTTTAAATGTTGATTTTGGCGCAAGAGGTTCATCCTTAAGGTATGGAATTTTTGCCATGTCTAAAACTGAAGCAAGAAAATTTATCATGTGATTATTATAGAGAAAAATATGGTTGTTGTTAAACCCCTTTTAAAAAGGTATAATTTATGAAAAATCGCTGGAGCAGCCCGATTTTTAACGGATTTCCAATAAGAGCAGGGGGGACTTCCCTTTTAAGAGGAGAAATTATATGGCACTAAGATTATATAACACTATGGGACGTAAAATGCAGGAATTTAAGCCGCTTGTTGAAGGTCATGCGGGTTTTTATGGATGCGGTCCAACAGTTTACAATTATGCACATATTGGAAATCTTCGTGCTTATGTTTGCTGGGATGTTTTGGATAAAACGCTTCAGCTGCTTGGTTATGATGTAAAGCATGTTATGAATATTACTGACGTTGGTCATCTTACAGGAGACGGCGACGACGGTGAAGATAAAATGAAAAAATCAGCTGCAGAGCGTCATCAGAGTGTTCTTGATGTTGCGAAGTTTTATACAGATGCTTTTATGGCAGATATTGATGCGCTGAATATTCGACACCCGGACGTAATCTGTAAGGCAACAGAGCATATTACTGACATGATTGAACTGATAAAAAAGATTGAAGCAAACGGTCACACTTATATGGCTGGTGGAAATCTTTATTATGATATTTCGACTTACCCTGATTATGGAAAGCTTGCAAATTTGAATCTTGATGAACTTAAGGCTGGAGCCGGAAAACGCAAGGTTGTTGTTGTTGATGAAAATAAGCGAAATCCCGGCGACTTTGTTTTGTGGTTCACAAAGAGTAAGTTTGAAGATCAGGCTATGACCTGGGATTCTCCTTGGGGCCGCGGTTATCCTGGCTGGCATATTGAATGCTCTGCTATGAGTATGAAATATCTTGGAAAGCATTTTGATATTCACACCGGCGGAATTGACCACGTGCCGGTTCATCATACAAACGAAATTGCGCAGAGTGAAGGTTCTTTTGATGAAGCAGAGCGCGCAAAAGGACCTTGGGTTGATTACTGGATGCACAACGAGTTCCTTATTCTTGAAGGCGGAAAAATGAGTAAGTCCAGCGGCCACTTTATTACCCTGCAGACTACTTTGCCTCCAGAAAAAGGTTTTTCTCTTAAGGATAAAGGTTTTGCACCTCTGGATTACAGATTCTTCCTTTTGAGCGGTCACTACAGAAAGCAGCTGGTATTCAGTCTGGAGGCCCTAGAGTCAGCTAAAAATGGTCGTTCGGCTTTGTATTCTCGTGCGGCAAAGCTTATTGCCCGTGCAAATGCCGAAGAAGGTCTTGAGCTGATCCGCGAAAATTTTGCTAAAGTACTCGGCGGTCTTGAAATAGACTCAGAAAGTTTTGGAAAATTCCGCGAAGGGCTTGAAAATGATCTTGCAACTCCGGTTGCTATGGCGGCTATGCAGAAAGTTGCGGGCGGAAAAGGCGGAATAAAGGCAGGAACAGCGCTTGCCACAATTCTTAAGATGGATAGCGTTTTGAGCCTGGATGTTATTAAAGGCGGATTCGATGCTCTTGATGCACAGGCTGTATTGAACGGTGCAGGCAATGCTGGGAATGTGAACGCGGCAGATGCTCACGCCAGTGACCCAGAGGCAGCAGAAATAGATGCACTTGTAGCAGAACGTACGGCTGCAAAGAAAGCAAAAGATTTTGCAAAAGCAGACGAAATCCGTAACCAATTGACTGCACGAGGTGTTATAATTATTGATACACCGAACGGTCCTACCTGGAAACGCAGCTAGGATACAGCGTTTGAGACTATTGTAACTTTTTTGAGGTTCGTGTGTTTGATACTATAAACCAGAATTATCAGGGAAAATCAAAACCTCTTGATGCTTCTAAGACAGCTGATTTTAAGACAATCTATGACGAATGCATGGAAATGCTTTTTAAGATTTCATATCGAATTGTGAATGATGAAGAAGCAGCTGAAGATTTGGCACACGATTCTCTTATTAAAGCAAATGAAAAAGCTATTGTTTTTCCTTCCGTAAACGACGCGAAATATTGGCTTATACGCGTTGTTAAAAATGCGTCGCTTAATTATATAAAGCGCAAGGAACGCGAAAGAAAGGCTTATGAAAAAGTCTTGTATGAAGATCATAGAAAACCTGATTCTGGTGAAATAGATTTACTTAAAAAAGAGTCTAAGAGTCAAGCAAGGGATGCTTTGAAAAAGCTGCCTAAGAATCTGCAGGATGTTCTTATGCTTCGCGAATACGGCGATTTAAATTATAAGGAGATCGGAAAGATTCTTGGAATTACAGAAGGAAATGTAAAAATCAGAATTTTCAGAGCAAGGGAACAGCTTGTTAAGCTTATAGGAGAAGATAATGTCTTTTTGCCCGAGTAATGATATTCATTCACTTTATTTAGATGACGAATTGCCTCAGACTTATAAAGCAGAATATGAAGAGCATTTAAAAACCTGTTCAATTTGTCAGAAAAAACTTGAACAGCTTAAGGCTCTTCAGTCTGTATTTAAAGACGATGCAAAGAATATTCCTTGCGATAAAGAATTCCTGGATAAAAGCTTTGATCGTCTTATGATCAAAATGTCTTACAGCAAAAATGCATTAAATAACAAGTCGTCTAAGTCTTCATCATTTAAATACATTGTTTCTGCTGCGGCAGCTGCGGCTGTATTTGCGCTTGTGCTTCCGTTAAGACTTTCAACTTCTGCAAAAGCTGAAAACAATACAGGTTCTGATATTGTTGCAAATTCAGTTCTTGCAGTTGCTCCTGGCATAGAATATCCTACAGCAATAAAAGGTTCTGCAGTTCCTATAGTTGCAGGTACTTCGGTTTCAAATAAAAGTAAAGTTTCTGCAAATAATGTATCTTTTGATAGTGGAAGAAGTATACTACTTTCGGGTAATATAGATGAGTCAGTTTTGTCTTCTTCTGCGCAAAAAACAAAATCTATTGTTTCTAAAAACAGTATGATTAAAAATGTAGATGTTCTGAAGCCAGATATTAAGAATGACGAAACAATTTCTATAAGGATTACTGTTCCTGGCATAGATTCTACTCCTGTTGTTACAGAGATTTCTTTGCCTGTGGAAGTATTGTCGGGTAGACATTAGTGGAATCGTCTGGAAAAATAATTTATCTTTTACGTAAGCATCCGTTACTAAGACTGTTTACGCTGTTTCTTATAATAGGCTTTATTTTAGGTACAGTTTACGCTGTAAATTACAAAATAAAGCCTGTTCCTTTTATTTCTTCTATAGAGCCGTCTGTAGGTTCTCCTGGTGATGTTATAATCATAAACGGAAATAATTTTGGTAAAGTTCGTGGAATGAATTATGTGGAAATTGCGGGATCAAAACTTACTGCAAGTTCCTATATTTCATGGTCTGATGATTGTATTAAAATTGTGCTTCCGGCAAATGTGCAGGGCGGACTTTTGTATGTAGGTACAAAAAGTCTTAAATCAAAACCTGCTCTTTTTGCAAATGAAGTGGATATTCCCGTTCCTGTTCAAACTGTAAAGCAGGTTACAAAGCCGTTCATAAGATATCTTTCTGCAGATAAAGTGAATGTTGGTGATGAGCTTACAATTTACGGAAATAATTTTGGCGAAGCAAAAAATCAGTCAAAGGTTTATTTTACGGCAAATTATGACGGCAAGGTAGAAGAAGATGATATTAAAGCTTTGAATACCCTTACAGAAAATATGGTTTGCGCAAACGAAGATGATTTTGATTATACTTTCTGGTCAGACACAGAAATTAAAGTTCGCGTTCCTGATGGTGCTTATACAGGCGTAGTAATTGTTGATACAGGCACAGAAAAGTCAGTTCCAAAAAATATAGCTGTTAATACCGAAAGAGGCAGAAAAGATTTTATCAATAAGAAAATTTATCTTCTTGAGTATAGTGCAGATAT
>Ga0256407_10004238_pt1 | contig 24240 bp, 22 predicted proteins | sample RumenRJG_04DNA_FD_193489 | JGI IMG/M metagenome (GOLD analysis project Ga0256407, IMG submission 193489) | Bovine rumen microbial communities from Lethbridge, Alberta, Canada - RJG_04 | ecosystem: Host-associated > Mammals > Digestive system > Stomach > Rumen | place: Canada: Alberta... | reverse complement strand
CGATGGCCTTTCCCTTCGAATGCATTATCGACAAGAACATGCAACGACGCTTGATGACCGGCATCATGAACTTCCTGTTGAAGTAAACAACATAACCATTACTCTAAAGAAGTTAATTTCAAAACAATACATTATGAAAATACAAGCAAACCATTCCGGTACCCGTAGTATCGAGATCAGCGAGAAACATTTTAAGACCATCGAGAAATACTCTCTCTTAGACAACCTCGTAGACAGCAACGGCATCATCGACGAGCCCGTTCTGGACAAGTTGAAGTTCAACGTGCGATCAATGTTGGAGTCTGAGACCATGAAGGACAACAACCTTCTTGACCTCTGCCTGGATGTCATCTACAACAACAACATGAAGGCCTTCGGCCTCCAGCAGCTTGTCGATGCCTACAAACAGTGGAAAGCTGCCCAACCAACAGAAGACGACAACGACCCACAAAACGTCACCGACTAAACAATAGTTCTGACACATAATTACGATATGACGCAAAAATATCAGCTGACAGACTTCCTACCCACGACACGCAAGGAATGCGAGTTGCGTGGGTGGGATGAGCTCGACGTGATTCTCTTTTCCGGTGATGCCTATGTCGACCACCCTTCGTTCGGCGCGGCTGTCATCGGCCGACTCCTTGAAGCAAAGGGCTATAAGGTGGCCATAGTCCCCCAACCCGATTGGCATGGTGACTACCGAGACTTTAAAAAACTTGGACGCCCACGACTTTTCTTTGCCGTGTCGGCCGGTGCCATGGACTCCATGGTCAACCGCTATACGGCCAACCGGCGCATGCGCCACGACGATGCCTACAGTCCTGATGCCCGCCATGACATGCGGCCGGACTACCCCAGCATCGTCTACACCAAAATCCTGAAGCAGCTCTTCCCCGACGTGCCCGTGGTCTTAGGCGGCATCGAGGCATCTATGCGACGACTCACTCACTACGACTACTGGCAGGACCGGTTGATGAAGTGCATTCTCTGCGACAGCGGTGCCGACATGATCCTTTATGGCATGGGCGAGAAAAACACTATCCAACTCTGCCATGAGCTCGAAGAAGGACGCAACATCAAGGACATCCATGACATCCCGCAAACGGTCTATCTCTGCAAGCAGGAAGACATCCCGGGAGGCATCAGCGACAACGACATCGTGCTCCATGCCCACGAAGAGTGTCTGCAAAGCAAAAAAGCCGAGGCTGAGAACTTCCGCCATATCGAGGAAGAGTCAAACAAGATGCACGCCCAGCGACTGTTGCAGGCTGTCGACGGCAAGTTCGCTGTCGTCAATCCTCCTTACCCTCCTCTGACTACGGAAGAGGTGGACGAGGCTTACGACCTGCCTTACACACGTCTGCCTCACCCCAAATATAAGGGCAAGACGATACCGGCCTACGAGATGATCAAATTCTCGATCAATCTCCACCGTGGTTGTTTCGGAGGCTGTGCCTTCTGCACCATCTCGGCTCATCAGGGCAAGTTCATCGCTTGCCGCTCCAAGGCGAGCATCCTCCGCGAGGCCCGTCAGGTCATCGCCATGGACGGCTTCAAAGGATATATCTCTGATCTCGGCGGTCCGTCTGCCAACATGTATGGCATGGGCGGACGCAACAAGAAAGCGTGCGAGCACTGCAAGCGACCGTCGTGCATCAATCCACAGATCTGTCCCAACCTCAACACGGATCTCTCCCGTCTGCTCGACATCTACCATGCTGTCGATGCGTTGCCGGGTGTGAAAAAGAGTTTCATCGGCAGTGGTGTGCGCTACGATCTTCTGCTCTATAAGAGCAAGGACGAGAAGGCCAACGAAGCCGCCAGACAGTATACCCGCGAGCTCATCACACGCCATGTCAGCGGCCGCCTGAAGGTGGCTCCCGAACATACCTCCGACCGGGTGCTCAGGCTTATGCGTAAGCCGTCGTTTGAACAGTTCTATGAGTTTAAGCGCATCTTCGACCGCATCAACAAGGAGGAGGGACTGAAAGAGCAGATCATACCTTATTTTATCAGCAGTCATCCGGGCTGCCAGGAAGAGGACATGGCGGAGCTCGCTGTCATCACCAAGGATCTGGACTTCCACCTTGAGCAGGTGCAGGACTTCACGCCCACGCCGATGACCGTCAGCACCGAGACGTGGTATACGGGCTACGATCCCTACACGCTTGAACCGGTCTTCTCTGCCAAGACGCCTCGCGAGAAGTTGGCGCAACGCCAGTTCTTCTTCTGGTATAAGCCCGAAGAGCGGCAAGCCATTGAGCGCGAGCTCCGACGCATCGGACGGCCTGACTTGATCAAGAAGCTCTACAATGGTGTTCCCTTCCATGGTCATGTCCACTACGACAGTAAGGCCATCGGCAGCACACCAGAGAAAGCCTCTCGTCAGCCCAGCGGCAGAAGAGAACGTAACCAAAGACATCCCGACGACAGACAACACTATAGTGCAAAAGCCTTTGGGGAAAGAAAATACGACGACAAGCCTTACGATGGAAGAAGAAGCAACGAAAGACGGAACAACGAAAGACAGAACAACGACATACGGAACTGCGACAAACGGAACAGCGACATACGAGACAACAACAAACGGAACAGCGGTCAACGCAATGGGGACAAGCGAAAATCGTTCAACCCAAATTTCTCGCCCAACGGCAAGTTCAAAGGCCGTCATCGTTGAACAGTCGCTCATCGGCAAACACTCGCAGACTGACTGTGAGGATGGAATCGTCGTAGCAGACAACTATATCGCTGTCATCGACGGCAGCACGAGCAAGACTCCGAAGCATTACCACCCGGCCATGCGCAATGGACGTTATGCCATGACGCTCATCAGTGACTATCTGCGCCGGGCGCCATCCTCGCTGAACGTCGCTGAGTTCTGCGCCCGTGTCACCGAGGTCATCCATCAGGCTTATCCTTTGGACGACTCACAGCCCCGCTGTTTTCCAGAGCAGCGGCTGTGTGCCAGTGCGGTGGTATGCAGTCTTCAACGCCAGGAGATTTGGATGGTCGGCGACTGCCAGTGCATGGTCGACGGACAGCTCTACACCAATGATAAGCCGTCGGAAGCAACGATCGCTGAAGAGCGCAGTCGCCTCTTCCCCACTCTGCTGGCCACACATCCCGATATGGTCAAGGACGGACACATCGTCCACGACTATGCACGTGATGCTATTCTCCCAAAACTCGTCGCAAGCATGAAGGGCGAGAACCGCACATACGCGGTCATCGACGGTTTCGACATCTTCATGTCGGGAGTCAAGGTGATCACGTTGAACCACGACAAGCCTCACGACATCGTGCTGGCGAGCGACGGCTATCCCTTTATCCGTCCAACACTAAAAGACAGCGAGACTGCCCTTAGAGAACAGATTGCCAACGACCCTTATAACATCCACACGTTCAAAGCCACCAAAGGACTCATGCTGGGCAACATATCCTTTGACGACAGGGCATTGATCAGATTTAGACTAAGCAAATAATATATGAGAATATTCCTTTGGCTGAGTTTCGACGGCACGGCCTATCATGGCTGGCAGATACAGCCCAACGGCATGTCGGTACAGGAAAAAGTACAGCAGTGTCTGAGCACGTTGCTCAGTCAGCCGATTGCCGTGACCGGTGCAGGGCGCACTGATGCTGGTGTCCATGCCCGTACAATGGTGTGTCACTTCGACATTGACAGGGAGCTCGACGCTGACCAGCTCTGCTACCGTCTCAACCGCATCCTGCCACGCGACATCAGCTGCGGGCGTGCCGAGCACGTTAGTGATGAGATGCACGCACGCTTCTCGGCCAAACGACGCACCTACCGCTATTTCATCCACACCCAGCGCGATCCTTTCCTTCGTCACTACTCTGTAGAGACTCACTGGAAACTCGATTTCGAGATGATGAACGAGGCCGCTCTATGGCTCACCACACAGGACGACTTCAAAGCATTCTGCAAGGCCGGTGCTGACAACAAGACAACGCTCTGTCAGGTCACCACAGCCCAATGGGTAAGCACGTCACCGACAACGTGGTATTTCGAGATTGCCGCCAACCGCTTTCTCCGCAACATGGTGCGGGCTGTGGTGGGTACGCTCTTCGAGGTAGGGCGTCACCGCATGACACTGCAGCAGTTCCACGAGGTGGTGGCCACAGGTACTCGCTCCGATGCCGGCGAGTCGATGCCTGCTCACGGTTTGTTTCTTTGGGACATCGTATACTAAATCCTTCGCTTAGTCAAAGGTCTACTTGCTGCCGATATACAGGAACACCATGCCAAGCAGCACCAAAGCCAGGTCGAGCGCCTTAGCCTTGAGGTTGTGCTCATGGAAGACAAGAGCGCCAAAGAGGAAACTCACCAGCACACTGCCACGACGGATCATCGACACGATAGAGATCATCGCTCCAGGGAGACTCAGCGCATAGAAATAGACAAAGTCGGCAGCACAGAGAAAGACGCTGATGCCGATGATCGACCAATGCCAGCGAAAGGGTGTGGTCTTCTTATGAGTAGGCCACCACAGCAAGAGCAGCATGACGAGCATCAGCCCCATCTGATAGATGTTGTACCACGATTGCACGGCCATGCGGTCGATGCCGATGCCACCGGCCTCCGGCGCTGCCATCAGATATTTGTCATAGAGTCCGCTGACAGCTCCCAAGACAGCAGCGAGTACAATCGCCCATATCCATCGGTTATGCTTAAAGTCGATACCCTCACGCCGTCCCGAGCGACTCAGCATCAGGAAAGACGCCACTGCCAACAGCACACCGATCCACTGCCACACGTTGAGCTGTTCGCCATAGACGAGCATAGCACCCACGAGCACCATCACCGGCCGTGTGGCATTGATCGGACCCACGATTGTCAGTGGCAGGTGCTTCATACCGAAGTAGCCGAAGATCCAACTGGAGAGAACAATGAAGCTCTTCAGAACGATATATTTATGCATCTCCCAGCCACCTGTGGCCACATGAAAGATACTTCCGTCAAGGCAGGAGGTTGTAGCCGAAAGGATGATGAACGGCAGGAAGATAAGCGACGAGAAGACAGTGTTGAGAAACAGCACAGGGATCACGGCGTTGCCATTGAGCGACTTTTTCTTAAACGAGTCGTAGAAGCCCAGCAGGGCAGCAGACATAAAAGCTAAAAACAGCCACATGGGGATGAATTTTATTACTTGTTATTGTTATACTCTCAAATATACGGCAAAGTTACAACAAAAATTTAAGGTGGGTGGCATTCAGCACGAAAATAATTGCCTATACAATTCAATACAAACACGAGTATGCGAACCTCATGCCATCATCATATTGACCTGTATGCTTAATGAAACTCAACGAAATCAGCAAACAAACCATAAAGGAATACTCTTTTTCTTTTGCAATATGAAGAAAAAAGCGTAACTTTGCAAAAAGATTGTAGCAATATCGTCATTAAGCAACAAACAACAACTATTTGTTATGGCAAACAATATTTTCAAAGGTCTGGGCATCGCCCTCATCACTCCTTTCACTTCTCAAGGAGAAGTGGACTATCCCGCACTTGAGAAGTTGGTGGCTTATCAACTCGACAATGGTGCCGACTTTCTGTGCATTCTCGCAACAACGGCTGAGGCCCCTTGTCTGACGAAAGAGGAAAAGGACAAGATCACGGAAGTGGTGAAACGTGTGAACAACGGACGCGTGCCAATCCTGAAATATTGTGGAGGCAACAACACTGCTGCCGTCATAGAAGAGATGAAACAAACCGATTGGAGCGGTATCAGCGGTATCCTGAGCATCTGCCCCTACTATAATAAACCATCACAGGAGGGACTCTATCAGCACTTCAAAGCCATTGCCGCCGAAAGCCCACTGCCCCTCGTTCTCTATAATGTCCCCGGTCGCACGGGCGTGAACATGAAGGCCGCCACGACGGTGCGTCTGGCTAAGGACTGCCCCAACATCGTAGCTGTGAAGGAAGCCAGCGGCAGTCTGGAGCAGGTCGACGAGATCATCAAGAACAAGCCCGACAACTTCGACGTCATCAGTGGCGACGATGCGCTGACGTTCTCGATGGTTGCCAGCGGAGCTGCCGGCGTGATCTCTGTCATCGGCAATGCACTTCCCAAGGAGTTCTCCCGCATGATCCGCCTGGAGTTCAACGGCGAGTATGAGCCCGCCCGCAAGATCCATCATAAGTTCACCGAGCTTTACTCCCTGCTCTTTGTCGACGGCAACCCGGCCGGCGTGAAAGCACTGCTCAACGACATGGGCATGATCGAGAACGTGCTCCGTCTGCCGCTCGTACCGACCAACATCGAAACCAAGCAGAAGATGGCTGACATCCTCAAAGGACTTAGACTGTAAGACACTCCACACAGCTACACAATACTAAAGCACGGAGACAGGAGAGAGAAAGGTAACTCTCTTTTGTCTCCGTGCTTTTTTGGTTTTGTGGGATGCGATCTTCCTGCGCCAAATACACCTTAATATTATAAAGGAGCTGTTTTCACTACATAGCTCTCACGACTCTTATTCCCGTAAACGTCGGATGCTCCATCATGTAAGTGCGGAAGAGTTTTGGCTCCTCAACCACACGATGACGGATGGCGGAAGCGTTGAGCAGATGAAGGCCGTCGGCATGCCAAACAGCAATACCGATATGACTGGTGTCGAGACCACGCTTTGAGGTGAGGATGACAATGATGTCGCCATTGTGAATGGTAGACCTCAGCAGTGCGCTATTGTCCAATGCGGCCTTGGGAATATAACGATAGGTGTGTCCAGAAATACTGTCCTCCATCTTCCTGATCTCGCCGACCCAATTGGGATGTGCCTTCAACATTGGATATGCCGACGGATGTGTAGTCATGTAATTCACGCTGACCAACTGCTTTGCCGTGAACGGAGGCACCGGTCCCTGCAAGTCGGTGACCAGTCGTTTTCTCACATTCTGATTAACCCAATAGGTGAAATAGTGCTGACGCGTTGGATAAGACACGATGCCATCGCGATAGCGGATGAGTGCCAACTCTTTGCAGAAATGGGTGAAATCCGGTGTTTTCCGCTTCATACATTCCGAGAGTGCCAAGACTGTTTCCACCAATGTGGTACAGTCAAACTGCCGTAGGTTCACTACAAGCTGCTCTTCCTTATGCTGGTCAAGCGTCTTGGCCACATAAGGCAGTCCGATGAACTGACGACCGAAGAACAGCATGTAGTTGGAATCACGTACCTCGCGGTGCGCCTTTCTGAACAGCTTCATGACTTTAATAGAATCGCTGCGCCAATAGTCGATCTTGGCAGCGTTAGCCTTTGCCACTCCCATGAAGAGCAGGCAAAGGAACAATAGATATTTGATTTTCTTCTTCATCTGATGAGCTATTATCCTGATTGAAATATCGTGTTTATCGCTTTCCAAAGTTGAAACCTACATAGAAATAGAGGCTCCCGAAAATATTATTGGTGTAGAACTCCTTGCGGTAATAAGTGATGAACTGCCATACAGAGCTGCATCCGGCATACCACCGGTTGTTGTTCCACACGACAGCACTTCTCAAAATACCGTCCACATTCAAGTTACGGAAGTCAAAGTCCAGGAAATTCTTGAGATTTGCTGACTTCACCTCATTGGTTGCCCGCTTATATGCCAGACAGGCCTGCACCGAGATGTCGAACAAGAAATTGCGTGCGAAAACCCAGTTATAAGCGTATCCCCCGGAAATGTTGTAGGCTGAATAGTCGATGTTACTGAAAGTCATCGAGGAGTCCAACACCGACATGGCTTCTTTCGACAGTCTTGTAGATGCCAGTTCCTGCAGAGCCGTCCAATTGATGTCGAGGCTATGCTTGGTATATCCGATACCTGCAATGGCGCTACCGCATGAGCGTTTCTGCCTTGTACTCTGTGCGTAAGCAGCTGGATATGAGAATTTTCTATGATTAAAGATATAGTAGAGGTTAAAGCCCTTGATGTAAGAGCTCAACTCCTTGAAGTCCACATTCTTCATTGCCGAGGTATCAAATTCCTTTCCAAGATCGATACCCGCTATATGATAGTCGTTACCCGACTTGCGGTAGAAGAGATCCACGCCGATCTGATTGCTGTACAGACTCAGGTTGAAGTCCTGCTTCTTGTCAGAAGCGCCCAAATGCACCAAATCGACAGTGTAGCCCAGGAAGACCCACCGCCAGCCGAAATAGGGCCCTAACTTATAAGAAGGATCGGGCGAGAAGAAATACTCATGGCCGTTTTTATTGCGCAAGTGGTAGCTTTCAAACGTGTTGGTGTTTTGAATCATCGCCGACCAATTGTAGTGCTGCGGCTCTATATAAGCAGTGTCGATGCTCGAAAAATTTCTCACGACCTTTCGCACACGGCTGATCTTGCGCTGTGTGGAATCGCTGCATTCGTCGCCCCACGACAGCAGGGTGACCATGCAGAAAAGGAGAAATGTAACGTATCGGAACATCGTCATCAGAACTTTCCAAGTATGCGGTCCATGACCCAGTTGACCGGAGTGGCACTCACGCTGGTGCACTCGCATTCGGCCTCCCCTTGCAGATGGCGGATCACCTCACGGATGATCGGCAACTGCACATAGGAAGGATTGGGGACGACATAGCTGATATTTCCCTCACTGGTCACGACATGGATAGGATCGTAGTTGTAGACCGAGAAATAGAGCGAACCTTTGTCACCGATCACGGTGATACGGTCTTCTTTGGCACTCTCATGACCTACGAAGCACCACGACGCACTGCCCGGTATGCCGGATGCAAAAATAAAAGCGGCACTGATCGTGTCCTCAGCCTTGTAGAGATGGGCCCGGTTGGTGGGATAGCCATGAGCCCGCGTGATGACGCCAAAGATATGTTGCAGAATGTCCAACTGATGCGGAGCCAGATCATAGAAATAGCCGCCCCCTGAGATATCAGGTTGCAGACGCCAGGGCAGCGTATTGCCGGCACGGTAGTCGAGGTCGCGCGGCGGCACGGAGAATTGTATCTGCACATTGAGAATCTTTCCCAGCGTGCCCTCGTTGATGATCTCCTCCACCTTCTGGAAGTAAGGGAGATAGCGGCGGTAATAAGCCACAAAGCAGGGTACGCCAGTCATCTCGCTGATGCGGTTGATGCGCAGACAGTCTTCATAGCTCGCTGCCAATGGTTTCTCGACATAGCAAGGCTTATGGGCCCGCATGGCCATGATGGCAAACGTGGCATGGCTTGAGGGCGGCGTGGCTATGTAGATGGCGTTGACATCGGGGTCATCGATGAGCTGCTGGGCATCGGTATACCACTTGCGGATATGATGACGCTCGGCATAGGAGCGCGCCTTGTCCTCGTTGCGACTCATCACAGCCTCGACATGCGATCCCTCCACGACGTTAAAGGCGGGGCCGGACTTCTTCTCTGTCACCTCGCCACAACCTATGAATCCCCAACTGATCTCTTTCATAACATTCTTTTTTGCAAACTTACAAAAAAAAACGCAAAGCGCAAAGAGATGCGCCAAATAATAAACGGCACTCAACTGGAAACAGACTGTAGCTTAGAGATAAATATTCTGGTACTTAGCAATAAATATTCTTGAGCTTAGCGATAAATATAAATAAAGCACAAGCTCAACAAACTTGCAATAAGAAAATGGAAATGCCATAAGAAAGCGGCCGTCACAATCAATCGTGACGGCCGCCAAATCACTTTCATCCATCAAGTCTATTCGTATCGGATAGCCTCAATAGGATCCAGACGCGCTGCTTTCTTGGCAGGATACCAGCCGAAGAAAACGCCCGTGAACGTACAGACAGCGAAACTCATGATGATGCTCCACAACTCGATATAGATTGGCCAATGGGCAAACAGCTTGACAGCATAGCTGGCTCCGATGCCAAGTACGACACCAATGATGCCACCCGTGACACTCAGCATGATGGCTTCGATGAGGAACTGATTGAGGATGTCCACGCCACGGGCGCCGACACTCATGCGCAAACCGATCTCGCGAGTACGCTCAGTGACACTGACATACATGATGTTCATGATGCCAATACCACCCACTATCAGCGAGATGCCTGCCACACAGCCCAGGAGAATGGTCATCATGTCGGTGGTGGAATTCATCATCGACGAAAGTTCTTCCTGCGACCGTATGTTGAAATCGTCGTCGTCGCCCTGTGTAGTGTCTGTGGCATCCTTGAGTTTATGGTTGCGTCGAAGGATGGTGGTCATCTCTGCCGTTGCTTTGTCGGTGACATCCTCGGTGATCGCCGAGGCCTGTATCTCGCTCAGATAGGTCTGGGCGAGGATTCGCTTCATCACCGTCGTGTAAGGTGCGAGTACAAGATCGTCCTGATCCATGCCCATGGAGTTGTAGCCTTTCTTCTTCAGCACGCCGATGACACGAAAGGGAATGGTGTTGAAGCGTACCACACGCCCCACGGGATCACTGCCGTCGGGAAAGAGATAGTCCACCACGGTCTGTCCGAGGATACACACCTTCGCGCCCGCCTTGATGTCCTGATCGGTGAACATGTCGCCGTCGCTGACGCTCAGCTGGCGTATGTCGAGGTACTCCCGGTTGACACCATAGAGCGTCGACTGCGTGTTGTTGTTGCCATAGATAAACTGTCCCGAGCTGCTGACCACAGGACTGATGCCCTTGATGTAGTTGCACTCATCGCGCAGCGACTCATAGTCCGAGAGTTTCAGCGTCTGCATGGCCGACGGATCCTGACGCACGCCACCGCGCATGTCGGCACCCGGGTGGATCATGATCATATTGGACCCCATCTCTGCAATGTTGGCCTGAATGCTTCGCTTCGACCCCTGTCCGATGGCGAGCATCGTAATGACCGACGCCACGCCAATGATAATGCCCAGTGCTGTGAGAAACGACCGCATCTTGTTGGCCATGATCGCACGCAGGGCTATTTTGAAAAGATTGGTATAGTTCATGTTTCCTATTCGTCGGTATTGGCCGGAAGAGCGGCGAGGCCCTCCGCGGCGCTTTGTATATGTGAGTTATACTCGTCATTGATGACACGTCCGTCACGCAACTGGATGTTGCGGCAAGAATAGTGCGCAATATCGGGATTGTGGGTCACGAAGATGATCGTGCGTCCCTCGGCATAGAGCTTCTGGAAGAGCACTAGGATCTCAAACGACGTGCGGGTATCGAGATTACCCGTCGCCTCATCAGCGAGAATCACAGCGGGATTGTTGACCAGCGCGCGGGCGATGGCCACACGCTGCATCTGACCACCCGACATCTGGTTGGACTTGTGATAGAGTCTGTCGCCCAGTCCCACAGCCTTCAAGGCTTCTACCGACCGGCGGAAGCGTTCTTGGGCCGACACGTCGGGATTGTACATCAGCGGCAACTCCACGTTCTCCACCGATGTCGTCTTTGGCAGCAGATTATAGTTCTGAAAGATAAAGCCTATCTTGCGGTTGCGCAGCACGGCACGCTGGCTCTTCGACATCGTGCGCACGGAGACGCCATCGAGAAAATAGTCGCCGCTCGTGGGCGTGTCGAGACAGCCGAGCTGGTTGAGAAGCGTGGACTTTCCGGAACCGGACTTACCCATGATGGTGACAAACTCACCCTCATAGATCTTGAACGACACCCCACGCAGCGCATGTACGGTCTCGTCGCCGACCAAGAAGTCACGCTTCACATCGCGCAACTCAATGACGACTTTGCGCTTGTCGCCATTGCTGATATCTTTTTGATTATTGTTGTTCATTGTGGATTTTCTGTTTTGTTGAATCCATTCATCAATCAACATTGAGTGTTCAACATTGCGTTCAATCATCATTCAACATTGAACACCCAACATTGCATCCATTTATCATTCAACATTCATTACTTCTTCTTGCTTCCCGGTCCTTTCGGCGCAAACGGACTGGACTCACTGGAAGAAGCCGTGTTGTCGTCGCCGTCATCATCGGACGTAGCCGAACTGATGCCCGTGATCACCTTTGCCCCACGACGGATGCCACTAAGAATCTGTGTGTGCGAACCGTCAGTCATACCAATATTGACACGATGAGCCACCACAGTGTTGCCCTCGATCGTCCATACCTTGTTCTTGGCGTTGGCGATGTCTTTGATCTTCATACCGCCAACGGTCTCTTTCTCCGGTGTGAAGCGCAGTGCCTTGCTGGGCACGCTGAGCACACCCTTGTTCTCCTGGGTATAGATGGTGACAGTAGCCGTCAGTCCCGGCTTCAACTTCAGGTCGGCATTCGGTGCGCTGATCACTACAGAATACGTCACCACGTTGTTCGTTGTCGTAGCCTCCTGGCGCACCTGCTTGACGGTACCGGAGAAGGTGTTGTCGGGATAAGCATCCACGGTGAACGTCACGCGCTCTCCCACCTTCACGTCGCCGATGTCAGCCTCATCGACATCTGCCACCACTTGCATATTGGTCAAGTCCTTGGCAATGGTGAACAGCGTAGGCGTACTGAAGCTGGCGGCCACCGTCTGGCCTTCCTCCACACTCTTCGAGAGCACGATGCCGTCGATCGGCGAGGTAATTGTGGCATAGCCCAGGTTGGTCTGCGCTTTCTTCACCTGCTCGCGGGCTGCCGACACCTGGTCGCGTGCCGAAGACACACTGGCCATCGCCGTCTGATAGCTCAGGCGGGCACTCTCGTAGTCATTGCCCGAGATGAGTCCTTTCTGATAAAGCGCCTTGTTGCGGCGGAAGTTGGCAACCTGATAGCTCAGACTGCTCTCTGCGCTCGACAAGGAAGCCTTGGCCTGTTCGAGGCTGGCCTTCGCTGAGTTTAGCTCACTGACCAGGTTTGACTTGTCGAGTTCAGCGATGACCTGCCCTTTCTTCACCACACTGTTGTAGTCGACATAGAGCTTACTGACGATACCCGACACCTGCGTACCTACCGTGACGGAGGTCACCGGCTCTATCGTACCCGTTGCCGTCACCGTGTTCACGATGTTGGCAGGTGCCACCTCGGCGGTGTTGAACTGCACCTGCTCTTTCTTTTTGTTGCCGGACAAGAGGAAAGCCACCACGGCCAGCACGACGACGATGGCTACCAATATCCAGACTTTGCTGATTTTAATCTTTTTCATTTTTCTCTTTATCAATTTCGGTTTTGTGTTTTCTTTCTTATGTTTGACTCGTGCTGTGTCTGTGTTGTGTTCTCGTCTCTCTTATTGTTTCAAGGTTCCGTTCTGATAGAATTTCAGCATATCCTGATTGAGGATAGCCAGGTATTTAGCCTGCAACTCGGCCTGCTGTGCCTTGAGCAGCGCATTCTTGCCATTCATGAGTTCAATGACATTCTTCAAGTTTTGCTTGAACTGCTCCTGCAGCAGGTTGTAACTGGTCTGCGCGCTCTCGGTGCTAACTTTGGCACTTCGATACTGCGCCTGGTTGTTGACCGCCTGCAACCAATAGTTTTCGATGGTGGAATAGAGCGTGGTTTGCTTGTCGCGAAGGTCAAGCTCATTGGACTGCCGCTCAAGGATGGCCCGGTTGACAGCGGTTTTGGTCTGCCGGTTGTCAAAGAGTGGCACGCTGAGCGTCACGCCACCGCCAAAGGCAAAATTGTTTTTCAGCTGAGTCCCCCAGTTGTTGTTGCTCATCGACGTGGTGTTACTGTTCAGTCCGGCGTTTAAACTGATAGTAGGCATCTTCCCCGCTTTGGCAATCTTCAACTGCAAGTCGCTGGCCTTGATGGCTGTCGCGGCACGCTGTATCTCCGGCCGGTTGGCCAGTGCACTCTCATAAACCGTGGAGACGCTGGGCACTGCTGCCAACGCCATCGCGTCCGTCGTGGTCGGCACAGTCACGTCGAAATCCTCCTCACTGGTGATTTGCAGCAGTTGCTTGAGCTGACGTTTATACTCTCTCAGACTGCTCTCAGCCTGCACCACTGCGTATTCGTCTTGGGCCCGCTGGGCAGTGAGCTGTGCCAAATCAGCTTTGCTCATGCTGCCGACCTTGACAAATTCCTTGCCGCGAGCCTCGTTGGCCTTGGAAGCCTCAAGCGTAGCCTTGTTGACGGCGACGGCATCCTTGGAATAGAGGATCTGCACGAAGAGCTGAGCAATCTGCTCCTGAATGCTGTTGGCAGTAGTCGCCGAGTCAAGACGGGCCTCATCGACAGAAAGCTGGTCAAGCTTCACCTGATTGTGGTTTCTGTTGCCGTTCCATACCGTCCAGGAAGCGTTGATGCCGTATGAACCATTGTAGTAAGTCTTGTCGACATTGGTCTGCACCTTGTCGCCGGCAATCATGTAGCTGCCACGCTCAGGCCATGGGTTATAGGTGACGTTTTGCGATGTCGATGCCGACAGCGAGGGCAGCAGGGCCGACTTGCTCTGCAACAAGGTCTCTTGTGCGCTCTGATAGTTCACTACCGACTTGCGCAACGAGATGTTGTTGGCCAACGCATAGTTGACACAGTCGCCCAGCGACCACTGTTTGGCCTGGAGCGCCATGTTGCTACCGCCGAGCAACAGTAAAGCACTCATAAGAATCTTTGCGTTTCTCTTAATCATATTCGACTTATTTTATCTGATAAATGATAACTCTTTGATGACATTTGATTGCCATCGTTTAGTGACTGTCCTTAGGTTTAAGCTTCATTAACCTCTACAAAGGGCATAGTAACTATTTCACGAATGAAGTTGAAGCCTTAACACTCGCTATTTTTTCAAGTATCACTTCGTCAGCACATAGAGCTTAGCTGTCTCGCCCTCTGGTTCTGTGCCGAGAGAGTCGGTCATGACGATAGACTTGGCGTCCTTCACCTTGTAGTAAGTCTTCTCACCGGAAGAAGGGGTGACGAGTTCGATGAGCTTTCCATCCTTGAGATGATAGACGCCACTGGTGACGAACTGTCCGTCTTTCTTGTCAATGTAGTCGCTCGACAGATTGTAGGTACTGTCGGAACTGATCGTGAGCACGGTCTTTATGCCCTCACAGTCTGCTGCAGGCAGGGTACCGCGATAAGTGCCACAGTAGGAAGTGTCTACAACCGCACTATCATTGGTTGCCACCTTTGTGGAGTCAGCACTTGCAGCCGGCTGAGCTTTCTTGCCACCGCAGGCTGCCATCATCAGGGCGAGGCCCAAAACAGGAATGAGTTTCTTCATAATATGCTTGTTCATGTTGATTGTCATCAGATACCAAACGATTTGCGCATTCATCCAACACATAGGTGGGTAGCATCGCTAATCATTTGGCAAACTTACAAAAAAAAATCGACATCTATGTCAGAAAAGCAAAAAAACGATATACTTTTCCCCTTTTGGATTTCGTGAGACAAGCCAGGCGAAAGACTGTGGCAAGTAGTCTTCATGTTTGGATGATCTTTTCACTCAACATGTAATTTGTTAAGTATTCTGGCTATAAAACGGGGCTGAGAATGCGATTTTTCAAGGCAAGCCCTATTCCGGCCGCGATTTCGCGATTTTTTGGAGCTTTTTTATAACATGCTGATAACTAACGCTATACACAAAAATAGTACTAAATGATTCTGTCAAAAAGAGCTTCTTCTTCCACTTCTTCACTGAAATTGCACTGTCAAATCAGCCATTTCATGCGATCATCTCGGTGGTTTTGCCCGGTCATCTCGGTGATTTCATGCCGTCATCCTTGCTGTTTTGTTCCGACAGGCAAGCACGAAGCTCCTTTTAAGGCTACTTTTTCTGCCACATCGCTCACAGGAACTTCTATAACAGGTGCGTAAGCTTAATACCTTTTGTTGATTTGTTTCGTTACTCTCGCCAAGCTGGCATCTGGTATGGTTTTTGCTTTTAATTTCTTGGATAAAAAGATAAGAAAGGATCATAATAGTCATGAGACAGTTAAAGATTGAACGTAGCATCACCAACCGGCAGAACGAGTCACTCGACAAATACCTCTTGGAGATAGGCCGCATACCGATGGCCGACATCGACGAGGAGGAAGAGCTGGCCATGAAGATACAGAAAGGTGGCCGCGAGGGTGAGCGTGCCAAGGACAAGCTCATCCGTGCCAACCTGCGCTTCGTCGTGTCCGTTGCCAAGCAATATCAGCACAAGGGACTCTCGCTGTCCGACCTCATCGACGAGGGCAACATTGGACTGGTCAAGGCGGCTGAGAAGTTCGATCCTACACGAGGCTTCAAATTCATATCCTACGCGGTGTGGTGGATCCGTCAGAGCATTCTGCAGGCCATCGCCGAACAAAGCAGAATGATCAGACTGCCACTCAACCAAGTGGGAGCCATCTCGAAGATCAACCAAGAAATCGAGAAGTTTGAACAGACCAATCACCGCAAGCCGTCCACAGAAGAGCTGTCTGCCCTCACCAACATCGACAGCAATAAGATACAAGACGCCCTGACTGCCGACACGCGCCACATGAGCATTGATGCGCCATTCAACGAAGACGATAGCAACAGCCTGGCTGATCTGTTGCCTTCATCCGACCATACGGTGTCGAATATCACCAACCGCGAATCTATGCGCATCGACTTAGAGAGCATCTTTAAGAAAGTATTGAAGCCACGTGAGCAAGAGGTGATTACACGCAGTTTCGGCATTGGATGTCAAGAGGAAGGGCTCGAGGAAACCGGTGAGCGCTTGGGACTCACCCGCGAGCGGGTGCGCCAGATACGCGAAAAGGCTATTGAGAAGATCAGACGTAGTCCTTACGCCAAAATTCTCACCCAATATCTTGGATGAGAGGCTTAGGGTCTCTGTCTTTCATAAGTATATCCCCGACTTGAGCAAACGGCTCAAGCCGGGGATATTTCATTTTATATCAGAATGTGTTATCGCTCAGTCTCCACTCATCATTGGTCAGCAACCGACCGGAGTAACTGGCGTTGGCACACGAACCAACATCAGAGAAGAAAGCGCCGGTGTACTTCGTAATCATATTGCACTGGATCTCCACGCCATTAAAAATGTGTTGGATAAGTTGATTGTCACTTGCGTCCAAGGCTGTCACTGTGACCTTCAATGTCTGACTGTCTGGTTTGGGAAAGGTGTATATATCAAAGTCATTGGCCTTGCCGACCATATCCGACGTGATCGCAAACTCCACGCTCTGCCGGGAGTTGACGCACCCTAAGCCTGTCACACCATTGAGCGTTGAGCTGCCGCCCGTGTAGGCGAACTTCAAAGTCTTAACATTTTTTGGCATGGCATCGGTCAGTGACAAGCGGAACATCGCCACGATACGCTTCATCGTGATGTCTTCTGACGTGTCGGACTCCAAGTCTATGTCCTTGCAATACCAGAAGGTGTCACTCATTCCGCCACTGAAACAGACCTTCTCCGCGTCGGTCATCGTCGCACTCTTCGATCCACTGTAGGCCAAAATCAAGATCTTGTACTTTCCGGCAGGCAGTGTCAGCTGTATCTTTCCGAAGTCTTGGTCCGATGTCGTTTGGTTAACTTGCTTCACTCTTGTACCATCTCGATAAACAGCGACGCTCACCCTATTGCACAAGGTGGTGACATCCGCACTGCGCAACACTTCATAGGACTTCTCAAAATCGGCATCGCCAAGCCTGACAATGCTAAGCCGTAGATTCACACCGCTTTCTTTGCGGACTTCTTCTGAGTCGTCGTCGCCTACATAAGCCTTCTGACAGGAGAACAGCAACAGACAGCAACACAATAGTATCAGAGAATATAACTGCTTTCTCATAGCAACAGGTTAAAAGATTAAACTTTCTGCAAAAGTAAGAAAAACACCAGCAAAGTGTTGACAAAAAAAGAGAAAAACTGAGAGTAAGACACAAAAAAATAGGAGAAGCAACGGAATTTTGTCGTTTCCATCGCTTCTCCTATGCGTTTTAAGCCCTCACTTCGATAGAATTATACGCGATAGAGCAAACCATTGCGCAGGTCTTCAGCGGCGATCGCCTTGATCTTGGCATGGAGTTTCTTACCCGTGGCATTGAGTGGAACACTCGACACGAAGCGATAGTAACGCGGCCGCTTGAAGTTGGCAATCTCGGGGCTTTCCTTGCAGAACTCGTCCAACTCCTCGGCTGTGAGGCTCTCGTCAGCCTTGACGACGTATGCCGTGACGAGTTGTCCGCGCATCTTGTCAGGCACAGAAGTGACGATGCAGTCCTTCACCTTAGAATTGAGGTTGAGTACTTCCTCAATCTCCACGGGATAGATATTCTCGCCCGAAGAGATGATCATGTCGTCCTTACGCCCAACGATGGTGACAAACTGATGCTCGTCCCACGTAGCCAGATCGTTGGTATAGAGGAATCCTTTGTAGTATTTCTGCTCGGTCTCCTCGGGATTGTTGACATATTTGAAAGGCGACTTTGCCGGCGACGAGATGATCACCTCGCCGATCTCCGTGCCGTCGTCCTTGGCCAGGTCATCGGGCTCGGCGCGACGGTCCTCATAGACTTTCACCACACGCACGTCATCATCGACGCAAGAGGCACCGGCCGTACCGGCATTCTCCGGCAGATCGAAAGGCCGGAGGAAGGTATTCCAGAAGGTCTCGGTCGTGCCATAGCCGTTGAAGATATTTGGCGTGAGCACTTTCTGATAGCGGATGCAGGCCGAACGCTCAAGCGGACTGCCCATCGTCACGATGCCGTGCAGCGTGCTGATGTCGTAGCCCTTGTCTTCCTGCTCGTCGGCAAGACGCTCCAAGACGGTAGGCACGCCGATGACAAACGTGATCTTATAGCGGTCGACATATTTCAGCGTCAGTCCGGCATCGAACTTGCGCATCACCACCAAGGCTGCTCCAGCATAGAAAGTAGGGCAAGGACCGGCACAGTGCAGTCCGCCACGATGGAACCAAGGAGTGGTGTTCATCGTCACGTCCTTATAGCTCATCGGGAAATGGATCATCACGTCGTGGCTGGAGAGCACCTCGTTGATGCTCGTCAGTGGCACAGCCTTAGCGTGTCCCGTCGTACCGGAGGTGAAGAGGCGTGTTGTCTCGTCGTAGATGTTATACTCGCAAGTGAACGCTGGCTCCTCGGCTGTGCTGCCATCGACATAGTCGACAAACGAGATGACCGTGCCGTCGCTGGCCCCATCGACGACCACAAGACGCTGAGGATGCCATCCGCTCATCTTCACGGCAGCGAGGACATCGCCCTTGCGTGCCTCGTCAAAGAAGAGTATCTTCGGCTTGTTTGTTTTCAGCAGGTCAGCCAACTCTCCCGACGAAAGTCGATAGCTCACAGGACTGTTGACAAAATGGCCTTTGTGGGCTGCAATATAAATAAAGGCAAACTCCGGACAATTGAGCATCATCATCATCATCACGTCACCCTTTTTCAGTCCGTCGGTCATCAGACGGTTGGTAAGCCGGTTGACATCAGCGTTGAGTTCACGGTAAGTCCATGTTTTCTTCTGAATGGGATCTATCATTGCCGTGCGCCATCCATAGCGGCGCACGTTGCGCATAAATCCCTCTATCCATGTGTAGCGACTCTCAAATATCTCTTTAAAATCTGTCATCATTAATTGACTTTAACACTTTCAAAACTTTAAGTTTATAACAAAGTTATCCATTTTCCGCTTTATACTATTAAGCCTAAGGGTACAATTAAACTAATTTAAAACATACTCAACGCTTTCTGCACAACACCCCCAAGCGGTGTGCAACGAATCAGCGTTTTGCCTTGTTCTTTTCATTCACCGGTATGAAGCCCGCCGGGACATTGTATTGCTGTCCCTCTTCTAAGATGAAACGAAGGAAAGCCTTGACGATGGCATCCTGAGGTTTGCCTTTGCTCACCACGTAGAGTTGGCGAGCCGGTGGACAAGGATACCGTCCGTCTTGAATAGCCTTAATCAGCATTTGCTTGGAAGCATAGAACTGCTCTTCCTTGCTGATACGTCCGTCACCATTCGCGTCAATGGGAAAGAGTGCAATGCCTTCGTTGGGACGCCCGGTCTGATCGTCGAAAGCATAGCTGATATTGCACATGCCGAGCCCATAAGGATCGTTAGCCACCTGACGCACGATGCCCGGATCGCCGTAGACACCCGTGCCGCGCAAGTCCTCCTGATGCGACTTCAGCCAGGCGGCAAAGGTCTCCGCAGCCCCACAAGCATCGCTGCGAGTGTAGACATTGATAAGCACATGACTGTTCACGCCCGCTGCCTGCCCCCAGGTCTTGATGGTTCCGGTGACCCAAATACCACATGCCACCTTCTGAGAGAGTCCCCGTCGAAGCAAGTGACGATAGAGTGGATGACGGATATTGCTGATAGGCACGACAGCATCTTGGGCTACCGCCACCGCCATTGCACCGCGCTGACACTCCGGAGCTTTCAACTCCCGCGATACCATGCCCAAGTCTACTTGTCCTGCCAACACGTCGGTGACACCCTTACCCGAGCCACCGGCCGATACGTCGATGGTCACTCCAGGATGTCTCTGACTGAAAGCGTCGGCCCAACGAAGCATCAGCGGATAGAACGCAAACGCACCCGACACGGTAATGTTGCCCTGCAGGTCTTCTGCTTTTCCAGCCGGTTTCCTTCCACAACCACTGAAAAGCAAAGGAAATAAAAGAAGTGCAATAGTGAGTTTCGCCATTCTACACCTTATTATATATGGTATGTATCGAGTTGTCTGCTCTTTGCACGGGTTATTCATCATCGCATATTACTTGTTTATCTTCATGCAAAGATAGAATGAATCCACAAAATAGACAATCACCCTATAAGGGTATTTGACTCTACCATCTTTGTGGTATGAAAATACTATCAGCATGGTATTCCCCGGCATCGATGTTTTCCGTAACTTTGCAACTGTAAAATCAGAGACGCTTATGAACGCAATAGCAAGTACACTCCACCACTTTGGCAACGATTTCTTTCCGTTTGCTTTCAGTAGCCTCAACAGAGGGGACGAATCCTTTTCCGTAACCAACAAGTTTGCTCACGCCACGGGTGCACGTCTTCAAGCCCGTCATCTCAATGTCTATATCAATGGCGCTCATATCCTGAAAGACATCAATGTGGAGATTCCCCGCAACAAGATCACTTGCATCATCGGTCCCTCGGGGTGCGGTAAGAGCACGTTGCTTCGCACGTTCAACCGTCTCAACGACAACATCGAAGGTCTGCGCATGACAGGCGAGGTCACCTTCGATGGTGACAATATCCTCAAAGCGGGCAGCAGTCGCCTTTCGGAACTGCGGCGCAACATTGGATTGGTGCCCCAGCGTCCCTGCCCTCTGCCTATGAGCATCTACGACAATGTGGCTTACGGTTGCCGCATCCACGGCATCCATAACCGTCATCAGCAAAACAAGATCGTGCGCCACTATCTCCGCGCCGTGGGATTGTGGGACGAGGTCAAGGACAGACTCAACTCTCTGGCATCCCGCTTGAGCGGCGGACAGCAGCAGCGTCTGTGCCTGGCCCGCAGCTTGGCCGTAGAGCCCACCTATCTGCTCGCTGACGAGAGCACAAGCGCACTCGATCCTATCAGCAGCCACAAGATTGAGGAGCTCTTTACTGAATTGAAAGTCAACAACTCCATCGTGATGGTCACACACACATTGAGTCAAGCGCTACGCATTGCCGATCACGTCATCTTTATGTACATGGGCAAAGTCGTGGAAGAAGGCGATGCCGAGCAGGTCTTCCGTCATCCAAAGAACGAACTGACACGAAAGTACCTCAACGGCGCATTCAGTTAAAAGGCGATAGGTTTAGACTGCCTCTGATAAAGATTAGAATAACGAGAAAGTCATGAGCTACCCACCCCATTAAGACAATATGAAAAGAATCCATTTTTTGATTGACAGATATTTATTGAGAAGAGAGATGAAGAAGGGCATGGCCATAGTGCTGTGCCTTCTTTTGTTTTCTGCCTGCCGACCGGGCACGCTCAGCCATCGGGGGCAGAAAGCCGACGTGAGCGAGATTCTCTCAGACAGTGCCCACGTCACGCTTCGTTATGCAAAGAACTTCACCGTACGCTATCTCTCCGACGGAACACGTCTTGTCGACATCAGTGTGGCAGGACATAAGAGCCGGAGCACTTATCGTCTGGCGCTGATTCCCCGTGGTGTCAACGCTTCCGGCATTCCTAAGGAATACAATCATCGGGTGGAAGTACCGGTGGAGCATTGCATTCCTATGGGCACGGAGCAGTTGGCTGCGTTCATCCAACTGCATGCACTCGACCAGGTTTCGGCCATCACCAGCGTGCACCATCTGCAAGACAAAGACGTGAGGCACCGCATCGCTGAGGGTAAGATCGCCAAGATTGGCAATGAAGGAAACTTCGACACCGAGACGGTCATGGCGCTCCAACCCGATGCCACCCTCGTCTCTCCTTTTAAGAAAGGCGGTTATGAAGCTCTGCAGCAAGTGGGCTGTCCACTGATTCCTTATACTGCATTCAAAGAACCCACGCCACTGGGCCAGGCCGAATGGGTGAAACTTGTCGGCATGCTCACGGGCAGAGAGAAGGAAGCCAACGCTTTCTTCCAACAAGTGGAACAACACTATCACGCCTATCAAGCCGTAGCCGCAAAGGCAACGCACCGACCAACCATCTTCAGCGGGGAGCAGAAAGGCGGACAGTGGTTTGTCATGGGCGGCAAGAGCTATCTCGCCCAACTCCTGCGCGATGCCGGTGCTGTCTATCTGCCTCAACACGACCACCACACGGGTGGTTTCCCCTCTGACTTTGAGTCGATGTATGCCATGGCAGCCCAAGCCGACTATTGGCGGGTGATGAACAGCTATCCCGGCACGTTTTCCTATCAGGCACTCAAGGCTGAGGACCAGCGCAACGAACAGTTTCTGGCCTTTCAACGCCACCATGTGATCTATTGCAATATCGCATCCAGCGGCTATCACGAGCTGGCGCCCCTGCGCCCCGACTGGCTATTGGCCGACTTCATCAAAGCCATTCATCCGGAGCTCCTGCCCACCTATCAGCCCCATTTCTACAAGCTTCTCTAATCAGCAAGAAGTCTCCTGTTTGTGATAAGTCGCTCTTTACAACTCAGAATTGAAATCTCGCATCATGATGCACCGCAATCCAATCGCCACTTTCATCTTGCTCACAGTCGGCTTAGCACTGTTGTTTGCTCTCAACCTGCTGTGGGGCTCTGTTCCCATTTCTTTGCATGAGACACTTGCTATCCTCTTTCATGGCAACGAGACTTCTACTACGAGTATCATTCATCGCAACATCATCCTGAGTTCCCGGCTTCCCCAAGCACTGACTGCCGTGGTAGCCGGAGCAGGTCTGGCTGTGTCCGGCTTGCAGATGCAGACCGTTTTCCACAATCCTTTGGCTGGTCCATCGGTCTTGGGCATCACATCGGGAGCATCGCTCGGTGTCGCATTAGTCGTTCTGCTGGCTGGTACATTGGGCAGCAGTGCTCTGAGCAGCATGGGCTTCCTTGGCAATGTAGCACTGACAACCGCGGCAATACTCGGTGCGATGGGCACACTACTGTTGATGACGTTTTTTGCCCGACGTGTAGAGAACACGGTGACGTTGCTCATCATCGGTGTGATGATTGGCTACGTAGCCAATGCTGCCATTGGCGTACTGAAATGCTTTGCCAACGACGACGACGTTCGCGAATATGTCATTTGGGGACTGGGCAGCTTCTCCCGAGTTTCTGGCAATGCCGTCACTTTGTTTATATCTGTCATGGCTATCTTGTTGCCTCTGACCTTTTTCATGGTGAAGCCCATGGATTTGCTGTTGCTTGGCGACAGCTATGCCCGTAATTTAGGTTTGAACATTCGCAGGGCGCGCGCGCTGGTCATTCTCTTCAGTGGTGCCATCGTAGCCGTTGTCACCGCCTATTGCGGTCCTATTCTCTTTATTGGTCTCGCTGTACCTCATCTGTGCCGTGGCATTCTGCAAACAGGTAGTCACCGTCTGCTGGTGCCTGCTTGTCTGCTCACGGGAGCCCTGCTGGCTCTCTTCTGTAATCTGGTCGCCCGCTTGCCGGGCTACGAGGGTGTTCTACCGGTCAACTCCGTGACTGCACTCGTCGGTGCGCCGGTGGTCGTCAGCGTATTGATAAAACGAAAAAGAGGATAGAACCCAACAACGCTATTCTCTTTTTCGTTCTTCTTTTCCTATTCTGTGGTTTCTATAATTTCTATGATCTCTATATGTTGTGTACTGATTTTGGTTGACAGTTTCGTTTGTTATTCCTAACTTAGTTTACACTTCTTTCTTCTTATTCCTAGACAGGTTGCCAATAGAAGGGCCATAATTCCTGATTTGGTTGTCAGTTTCG
>Ga0256407_10004237_pt1 | contig 24243 bp, 20 predicted proteins | sample RumenRJG_04DNA_FD_193489 | JGI IMG/M metagenome (GOLD analysis project Ga0256407, IMG submission 193489) | Bovine rumen microbial communities from Lethbridge, Alberta, Canada - RJG_04 | ecosystem: Host-associated > Mammals > Digestive system > Stomach > Rumen | place: Canada: Alberta... | reverse complement strand
GATGCACCCTTTTATATTATACCACATCCCGCCACATACCGCAAGTAAAATATTTAGATTTGACAAAAAAATTTAGGCGCTATGCGCCTTCCAGAGATTTTTTCTGTTTTTAACTGTCAAAAACCCGTTTGTGGAAAACTTTAAGCCTTGACTTTTGCGCCTTTTATGGTATAATGAGATATTAAATAAACGCATAATAAGATGATAAGAAATGAGAAAATAAGAATGGGGGAGTTTATAGGATGCTGCATACAGACTATAATCAAAAATTCGGAAAAGAGGGTTTGACTTTTGATGATGTTCTGCTTATTCCCGGAGAATCAAATGTCCAGCCGAATGACGTTGATGTAAGTACATATCTTACAAAAAAGATCAAGCTCAACACACCGCTTATGACTGCCGCTATGGATACCGTTACTGAAACGAGAATGGCTATCGCTATTGCCCGTGAAGGCGGTATAGGTATAATCCACAAGAATATGTCTATCGAACAGCAGGCAGATGCAGTTGACAGAGTTAAGCGTTCGGAAAACGGTGTTATTGTAAATCCGTTCTTCCTTACTCCTGATCATTATGTAAATGATGCAAATAAGCTTATGTCAAAGTATAAGATATCAGGTGTTCCGATATGCGAAAACGGCAAGCTTGTTGGAATAATCACAAACCGTGATCTCAGATTTATGGACGAGAGTGATTACAGCCAGAAGATCGCTCAGGTAATGACAAGAGAAAATCTTGTTACCGCTCCTGTAGGCACAACTCTTCAGGATGCACAGCAGCTCCTTAAACAGCATAAAATTGAAAAGCTTCCCCTTGTTGATGATGAGGGAATACTCAAAGGTCTTATAACTATAAAGGATATAGAAAAATCCGTTCAGTATCCCAACAGCGCAAGAGATATAAACGGCAGACTTCTCTGCGGTGCTGCTATCGGCGGTACTCCAGATGTTCTTGAACGTGTTGAAGAGCTTATAAAAGCTCAGGTCGATGTTCTTGTGCTCGATTCCGCTCACGGTCATAACAACAACATAATAAATTCTGTTGCTAAAGTAAAGAAAGCTTTCCCCGATGTTCAGCTTATCGCAGGCAACATCGCTACTGCTGAGGCTGCAAAGGCTCTTATCGATGCCGGTGCAGACTGCGTAAAGGTCGGTATCGGACCGGGTTCTATCTGTACTACAAGAATTGTTGCAGGTATAGGCGTTCCGCAGATAACAGCTATATTTGACGCTGCAAGCGAGGCTTCAAAGCACGGTATTCCGGTTATAGCAGACGGCGGTGTTAAATATTCGGGCGATATCGTAAAGGCACTTGCAGCAGGCGGCAGCGTTGTAATGATAGGCTCACTCGTTGCAGGCTGTGAGGAGTCTCCCGGAGAGAGCGAAATATATCAGGGCAGACAGTTCAAGGTATACAGAGGTATGGGCAGTCTTGGTGCTATGGGCAGAGGCAGTGCAGACAGATACTTCCAGTCAGGCAATAAAAAGCTCGTTCCAGAAGGTGTTGAAGGTCGTGTTCCTTACAAGGGACTGCTTTCCGATACTATCTATCAGCTTATGGGCGGTCTCAGAGCCGGCATGGGTTATACAGGCTGTGCAAATATACAGGAACTGCATGACAAGGCAAGATTCGTAAGAATAACAGGTGCAGGTCTTAAAGAGAGCCATCCTCATGACATACAGATAACAAAGGAAGCACCAAACTATTCATATAACGGCTGATATTCAATATGATTAAATATAACGGCAGGTACATTTTTATGTGCCTGCCGTTTTTCAAAGGAGGATTTTATATGCTGTTCTTCGGGAAAAAGTTCGTGACTGAAAGGCTGATAATAAGAGAATACAAAAACAAAGATCTGGAAGGCTTTCTTAATGTTGTAAGGCAGCCTGAAATATATGCTACTACCTACGGCATCCCAAAAGATTACACAATGTATATGGCTAAATACTGGTTCAGAATGATAAAGAAAAACATGCATGAGGGTACAGCATATGAGTTTGCCGTTACTTTAAAAGACAGCGGAAAATACATAGGCAATGTCGGACTTATAAATATAACGAATGAACATAATCATGCGGATATTTCATATTACATAGACAGGGAATATATGAATATGGGCTATGCAACGGAAGCAGCAAGGGAAATGCTCAGATACGGATTTGAAACATACGGCTATAATAAAATTGCTGGTGTGTGTATGAGCTGTAATCCTGCGTCAAGGCGTGTAATGGAGAAAATCGGCATGATATACGAGGGAACACTTCGTCAGGATCTTTTTAAAGACGGCAAATATTACGATATCGACAGATTATCAATATTAAGGTCGGAATATTACAGAACGTAAAGTGGAAAAACCAAGTTTTCAACATCAAAATGTTGAATGAGTTAAAAACATATTACAAAATGTAATTTTTAGCTGAAATATTACGCAAAAATATGCCTTGATTTTTTAAAAAGCAATATATGTAGTATGATTTTTCTAAAAACGGTGAATTTTAATCGAAATATTGGTTTCAACCGCCGTGTTAATAAGTTTTCCACCTTTTCAACATTTCGATGTTGAAAACTTTGATAAGTGGTTAAAAAACGTTTCATTGGTACAAAATAATACAGAATGTAAAACAAAATCCGAAAAACCTAATATTTAAATATACTTAAAGTAAATATATTACATCAAGTATAAAAAAACAGAAATAAATTTGCAAAAAACTCTTGACAATTATTGCCCTGCAAGTTATAATAATTAAGCTGACTGTTAGTCAAGCAGATATGGCGGCATAGCTCAGTTGGCTAGAGCATTCGGTTCATACCCGGAGTGTCGTAGGTTCAAGTCCCACTGCCGCTACCATAAACGCAATATCTGCAAAAGCCGATATTGCTCACTCCGGCCCGGTGGTCAAGCGGCTAAGACACCGCCCTTTCACGGCGGTAACACGGGTTCGATTCCCGTCCGGGTCACGCTTCAAGACTAAGGCAAGAAATTCAGGTTTCTTGCCTTATATCTTTATTTACGGTTATCCTCCGATAAACGCACAGGGGACTATGCTTTTATCGGAAGATAATCTTGGGTGTGAAGATCATCTTCTTAAGCACTACAAGACTATTTTATCCTTTACTAAGGTTCAGCGATGACCAGCCCACGCAATACTGCGGTTTATGGGTTTTGCACATAGCCTGTCTTAACGACAGTCACAGTTTAGTTTCTCGCTTACTTTGAAGTAAGTATTAAACAGGATCAAGTCCTTACCCGGTACTGAAAGGTAGCAACGGAAGCGAAATAGCTGTTGGCTCGCTCGGCTTGAGATCAGCGTTATGGCATAGCTGTTATTCAGTGACCTTTGTATCTTCGGTCTTGTTGCTTGTATTCTGTTTTTATGGTTAAGAGTAAATAGGGTTTGGGTTCCGTTATTTGCTCTTGTTTCAGCACACAGGTTAATATACTTATGCACTGAAACAAAAACAAAAAAATACGCCAAGTCCGGATACCTGTAAGCGATTTGCGGTCGAAAAGGTATAAGGACTTGACATAAATATTCCAATAGGCTATAATAAGCCTCAGATTGGCATTCATAAGTCGGTAAGGTATCGTTACTACCTTTTCGGCGGATGCCCATCAGTTGCTGGTAACAATTGGTGGGCTGTGGATGTCTTTTTTATTTGTCTGGAAACGCATCAACAGCATCATACACTAATTTTTTCTGTTTGTCAACCTGTTTTTGGTTTTTTACTCCATATTGCATAACTCCCTATACAGTTTTGATGATTGATTATCCTTACATAATCGTTTATAATGATAATATACGAATGGCAAAGGGGATAAAAAATCGATGAGTTATGATGAAAAAGCAAAAGCCAGAACAATGAAGTATATGCGTACACACCGTGAATCCTTGCGGCTGAATCTGCCGTTAGGTACGAAAGATCTATGGAAAGATTATGCCGCCGATATGGGCATAAGCGTAACGGAGCTTATTACACGGCTCATCATCGAAGATATGAAAAAGCACAACTGGACACAGACGCTTAATCCGTATAATATGGCTTCAAAGCCAAAAAATAGATGATTGACAAAAATGGGGCTTCAAGCCCCAAAAATCATCCGTACAAGAAAGCGTAACAGTTCTCTTGTGCGGATTTTTTTGCTTTTTTCGGTAGCTTTTAGGAGATATTCAATGTTCTTTATCACTACGAATATTTTCAATATGATTTTGTTTTATTTCATCCGATACCTGCGAGTAAGGATACAGTTTTTCGTATATTTGAGATACATCTATATTTTTTTGCTCGGAATACTGTAAAACCTGAATCCGTGAAACTCAATATGGAAAAACACAATTATGCCGCATTAATGCAATGTTTTTTGAGTAATTTGAACCCTGATATTCTCACCCAACAGGTGAACTTGTTTTTAGAGTCCTGTTTTCATTCCTTGCTGCCTTTCGGCAGCAGTCAACATTACTCAGAACCGCTACAAGGGGACGCCCTCTTTCCCAGGGCGTCCCCTCTTCAAAAACAGTCCACCGGACTGTTTTTGAATTCACCCCTTGCGGAGGGATTATTACTCAAAGTGTTTCGCGCTCTGCGGAGCGCGACCAGGGGCTCTGCCCCATGGACCCCGCAGCCTTTAAAAAGGCTGGCGAAACTTTTTGATTCTGGACTTTCACGGATTCAGGAATAACTCCATCCGCTCAGAAATCGAATATTGCCTTCATTGCCTTCTCCGGAGCCTCTCCGGGAGAGACCATAACCGCAATGTGGGGCTGCCCTGTCATTGTCAGATTGGCTCTCCTTCCTGTCTTGCCGATATGCTCCATGAGCATAGCGGCTCCCTCGCAGCGGATCTCTGTGAAATATATCATAATATGATTATCCCGCTGACGCACAGCGCTTACGCCAAGCTGCTTTGCGCGGCTCCTGACAAGAGCGACATTTATAAGCTCCTGTGCCTGCTTGGGGATATCTCCGAAGCGGTCGATCATTTCATCGATAACATCCTCGGCATCGCTGCTGCCGTGTATATCTGCTATGCGGCGGTACATTTCCAGACGATGGCTCAGATTCGATATATAGCTCTCCGGAAGATGAGCGTCGACCTGTATATCAATGACACAATCGCTGTCTACGTTTTCCGTTTTTTCGCCCTTTGCTTCGCTTACAGCCTGACCCAGCAGCTTCATGTACATATCGTACCCCACGTCGCTCATATGTCCGTGCTGCATTGCTCCGAACATATCCCCCGCGCCCCTTATCTCAAGATCTCTCATGGCGATCTTGAAGCCCGAGCCGAATTCCGTGAATTCCCTGATAGCCTCAAGCCTTTTCTGAGATATCTCGCTGAGCACCTTTTCACGCTGAAAGGTAAAATATGCGTAGGCTCTTCTGTTTGAGCGCCCCACACGCCCTCTGAGCTGATGAAGCTGAGAAAGACCCATGCGGTCGGCATTTTCGATTATCAGAGTGTTTGCATTGGGGATATCCACCCCTGTTTCAATAATAGTCGTGCTGACAAGGACATTTATTTCCTGCTCCAGCATTTTCCGCCAGACCTCGGAAAGCTCTGCTTCATTCATTTTGCCGTGTCCGAAGTCCACCTTTGCCTCGGGTATGGCTTTTGAGATGCTTTTTGCCTTATCCTCGATGCCGTCCACCCTGTTATACAGATAGAACACCTGTCCGCCTCGCTTCAGCTCTCTGCGGATGGCCTCGTTCAGCACAGCCTCGTCATATTCTAATACATAGGACTGCACAGGATGCCTGTCCTGCGGCGCTTCCTCAAGAGTGGACATATCGCGTATCCCCGACATTGCCATATTGAGCGTTCTCGGTATGGGTGTTGCAGAAAGCGTAAGGATATCCACATTTTTATAAAGAGCCTTGAAATTTTCCTTTTGCTCAACGCCGAAGCGTTGTTCCTCGTCGATTATCACCAGACCTATATCCCGGAATTTCAGATCCTTGCGTATAAGGCTGTGGGTGCCTACTACTATATCAATATCTCCCCGCTCTAATTTTTTCAGGATCTGAGCCTTCTGTGCTGCATTGCGGAAGCGTGATAGCAGCTCGATGGTAACAGGATAGCCCTCAAAGCGGCGCAGTATGGTCTGATAATGCTGCCATGCAAGGATCGTTGTGGGGCAAAGCAGCGCGCACTGCTTGCCGTCGGTGACGCATTTGAAGGCAGCTCGCAGGGCTACTTCTGTCTTTCCGAAGCCCACATCTCCGCAAAGGAGCCTGTCCATTGGCACAGAGCGTTCCATGTCTCCCTTGATCTCATCAATGCAGCGCAGCTGATCGTCCGTTTCCTCATATTCAAATTTACTCTCAAAGTCATGCTGCCACTCATTATCGGAAGGAAAAGCGTAGCCCTGCACCTTCATACGCTCAGAGTACATCTTTATCATTTTGTCCGCAATATCCTTTACAGCCTTGCGCACCCTGCTCTTGGATCTCTGCCATTCCGTTCCCCCGAGTCTGCTGAGGCGAACGGTGCTGTCCTCCCGCGAACCGATATATTTAGATATCATATCAAGCTGTGTAACAGGAACATATAGGCTGTCGTCCCTGGCGTATCTGATGATGATATAATCCTTGACTACTCCGTGTATCTCCTTTTTCTCGACCCCCTGAAAAAGTCCTATGCCATGATTTGCATGAACGACATAATCCCCGGGGGTCAGCTCTGCAAGGCTGAATACCGAATTCCTTTTCCGGCGTTTTTTCATGCGCTGCCTTTCAGCAGCGGAGGACTGGGAAGCGTGCGTATGCGCGATAAGACAGAAGCGCGCCGTGGGATATTCAAAGCTGGCGCTCAGGCTGCCGGGGGTGACATATATCCCCTCGCCGGGAAGCTCACTGTCAGACTTTAGCAGCTGCACAGGGATATCCTTCTTCAACAGATCGCCGTATACATTGTCCGCGTTTTTCTCCGTCCCTGAAAGTATGATAATGGTCTTATCCGCAGCGCGAAGGCTTTCAAGCTCCTCGCAAAGCACGCTGACAGAGCCGCTCCACAAGGAAAGCTGCTTTGCCGTGAAGTTCACCAGCTCCTTAAGGGGCAGCTCGCAGCTTCCTCTTGCAAAGTTGTCAATAAATACAGTGTCCCTCTGAGTAAGAGCAGCAAGATGGTCGTCCCATTCAAAGGAGAATTTATCCAGTCCTCTGACCAATACGCCCTCATTTTTATAATCTGACAGATCCTCGCTCCAGCGCAGCATAGCGGCGCGCATCCTGTCCTTCAGCGCGGGCTGCTCGGACACAAAGATCAGCTCGTTTTCTGTGAAATAATCATAAAGGCAAGCAGGTTCATTGTAGATAAGGCTGTAATACTTATCAATGCAGCTGAGCCTTCCGCTTTCACGCAGCCTTTCCGCCTCTGCGGTCATTATCTCCCGCGCCCGCGGAGCATGGATGCCGCGCAGGGATGCTGCTTTTTTGAGTATCTTATCCGCAAGCACAGAGCTGTCATCAAAAAGCAGCTCGCTTGAAGGGGTAAGAGTAAAGCTCTCGACACGTTCGGTACGTCTTTGTGTCTCCGGTTCAAATTCGCTGATACTATCTATTTCGTCTCCCCAGAATTCAATACGATAGGGCTTTTGCGCAGAGGGCATGAACATATCGAGTATACCGCCGCGGATGCAGAACTGACCGCTGCCCTCGACCTGCTCGGCTCTGACATAGCCGCAGGTGAGAAGTATGCCGGCAAGGGTCTCGGGAGAAATCTCATCCCCCTCCTTTACACAAGCGGAGCAATCCCTCAGGATCTCCGGGGGAAGGGTATATTGCAGAGCTGCATCTACGCAGGCGACCAGAATATCACATTCCCCGTTCATAAATGAAAACAATGCGCCGATGCGCTGATGCATGAATTCCCCTGACACACCTTCTATTTCGCGCAGGGTCATATCTCTCATGGGGTAGTTAATCACCTTTGATCCCATAGCCTGAAGATCCGCGCAAAGCCTTGCTGCCTCGGCTTCATCTCCCGCAAGCACAAGCGCCCTGCGCTTCAGCCTTGAGCACATAGAATAGATCAAATGCGCCTTATGTATGGCAGTCAGACCTGTTGCCATGACCGGAGTCCTGTTTTTAGCAACAGCCTTTTCAATCGTTCTGTATTCCTCCATACCAAAGGGTATGTCCCTTAAAAATCTCATAATTACTCCTTTTATGCTGATATGACTCAACTGAGATGCTGTCGCCGATGGATACAGCTCAGCTGTTGAAGAGATTCATAGCTCTGTCCGTTTCGCCCTTTATCATAAGCTCTGCGGCAGCGCAGGCATTTTCTGCGGCAGCGCAGAGGGTCTTGTATTCATCCTCGGTGAAGTGGGAAAGCACCCAGTCGGCAAGCTGCCATTTCTCGGGCTTATGACCGATACCCATTTTTATCCTCGGAAACTGATCGCTGCCGGTAAGATAAATGATATTTTTCATGCCGTTATGTCCGCCGTCGCTGCCCTTTCTGCGAATACGCATTTTCCCCACATCAAGGGAAATATCGTCAAATATGATGATGACTCTTTCCGGCGGAATCTTGTAAAAGCTCATAGCCTCTACCACTGCCAGACCGGAATTGTTCATATATGTAGAGGGCTTCATCAGAAGCACCTTTTTATCGGATATCATACAGGTGGTCACAAGAGATTTATATTTTATCCTGTCGATCCTCACCCCTGTTTTTTCCGCAAGAGCGTCTATGGTAATAAAGCCTGCGTTATGGCGGGTGTTTTCATATTTAGTCCCGCTGTTGCCCAGACCTACAACAATATACTCTACGCTTGAGGAAAGCTCTCCCTTTTTCTTAAAAAACATATTTACAGCCCCTTCTGACAGATGTTCATTTTTCATGAGTACATACTAATTGTACTCCTTTTTAATAATTTTTTCAACCCGGCCGGCGCCGGCGTGCCGCCGGTGTCGCAATCGCGGGGGCAGTTCTTACAAGGCACGACCTTCTAACTCGCGGGTGCCGTGCCGGCACTGTCATAATCGCGGGGATAGTTCTGACAATGCACTACTTCTTACTCGCGGTTGTTAGATAATGAGATAGAGGTGCTTTTGTCTTAGCGTAGATTCTCCCCATGAACAGCATTGTCAGATCGGCTCGCCCTCATCTGATCTCTCACAAAAGGGCTTGCCGACCCCCGGTGTAACGATGAAACGAGTGAAACGAGGGTTTTCTATATATTACTATTTTATTTTTCCTCTTTATTTTGGAGAAATCATCGTTTCATCGTATACAACAGGCAAAAAACCCAGTATTCATCAGGGTTTCAGCTGAAACGAGGAAATCAAAATTCCTCGTATACGCTCGTATACACCTATTCAGATAACACTGAAAACAGAATGTGTGCAGCCTTCCGGGATACACCGCTTTATGTGAAAGAAGAATTATTCTCCGGTGGTTTGGCGCAAACACTAATTTGAAATAATTCCGGAAGATTTTGAGAAGCTCAAAGCCTCAGTTTCTTCTGGAGGGCCGATCCCCACCTTTCGTGCGTTCGCAGAGAGCCGATGCCGTGCCGGCACTGTCAACATCGCGGGGGCAGTTCTTACAAGGCACAACCTTCTAAGTCGCGGTTGGTAGTTTATTCGGTTTTGGAAAAAGCTATAGATCCCCGCCCTCCGTGGGTTAGCAGAGAAACATAAGTCCGTCAGAAAGCCACGCACGGGGAGTGCGCCGGGGGTGATAAGGAAAAGGGATTTCCAAAGGGGAAGACCTTAAGAGGGGGCGTTTGCGCCCCCTCTTGTGGTCGTCCTCTTTGGTCGCGCCGGCTTTAGCCGGTGCCCTCGAAAGAACCAGCACTCTTGGAAGAACTGCGGGTAAATGGATAAGCTAAGACTGGCGTGCCGGCACGGTCACAATATAAAATTCCCAAAAGATAGTGACAATTGCCGAAATTTATATTATAATAGTATATTATAATTTATACACAAGGAATGATAAGCATGAACAGCATTATTGAAAAGATCGCTGATAACATCAAAAACCACCCTGATTTTCCGATTATCAGCGACAGCGTATCAAATACCGGCTACACCTTCAGGGAATTCGATCTCGCCGCGCGCAGGATCGCCTCAAAGCTCAGCCGGCTCGGTGTATCCCGCCGTGATTTTGTGACCATCGAGCTGCCCCGCAACAAGGAATACATAGCCTCGATGTACGCCGTTTGGATAGTCGGCGCGGCTTTTGCCCCACTTTCCCCGACCTATCCTGAGGAGCGTCTCGCTTATATACGCGAGAACTGTCAGGCGAAGGCAACGATCAACGAAAAATTCCTGAGAGGTATCGAAAATGAACCGCCCCTCGAAGAGATCGCCTACCCTGATCCCTCTGATCCCTCGCTGCTGATCTATACCTCCGGTTCTACAGGAAAGCCCAAGGGAGTTCTCCATTCCCATGCCGGCATCTGCGACTCCGTTTTGCGCTACAGCGACTTCATTGATGTTCCCAAGGGCTCCCGCGCCGCGCTTGGCGCACCCTTCACCTTCGTTGCCTCGGTACAGGGCGTTTTCAATCCGCTGTGCTCCCTTATCTCCGCATACCTTATGCCTTATGAGGCTATGCGTGATCCGGTACTGCTGGCGGATTATGTGTACGATAATAAGATAAATCGTGTATTCATCAGCCCGAAGATGCTGCATGTTTTCAAGCAGAAGGGCGATTCGCTGAAATGCGTCTTTACCGGCAGTGAACGTGTTTCAAACATCTACAGCGACGAATTCGATATCTACGTTATGTACGGTCAGACCGAGTCTGCGGGCGCTGTACTCTCCTACAAGATCGAAAAGCCCCTCGAGAATACACCCATCGGCAAGCCCTTCGGCAATGTGCACGCCTATATTCTTAACGAAAACGGCGTTGAAGCCGACGAAGGCGAGCTTTGCCTTGCGGGTATCTTTTCAGACGGCTATCTGCACCTTGAGGAGCAGACAGCAAAGACGTTTATCGACAATCCCTTCAAGGAACGCGACGGCTTTGACAAGCTGCTCAAAACCGGCGACATCGTAAGACGCCTCGACGATGGCAATATCCTTTTCCTTAACCGCAAGGACTGGATGGTCAAGATCAACGGTCAGCGCGTGGAGCCCGGAGAGATCGAAGCTATCATCAAAAAAACCGAGGGCGTCCATGACGCCGCTATAAAGGACTTCAAAAACCAGTACGGTCAGGTCTATCTGGTAGCTTACTATGTGGAGAACTTTCCCATCGACCCCGAGGATCTCAAAGCCTCGATCAGTGAGAAGCTCCCGTCCTATATGATACCCGCATTTTTCGTCAAGCTTGACAAGCTTCCCTTAAACGCCAACGGCAAGCTCAACAGAAACGCTCTGACAGCTCCTGAGGCAGGCAATTTCAAAAATGAATATATCGCCCCTGAGACCGATATGCAGAAGTTGCTATGCTCTGCTTATGAAGCCGTCCTCGGGATCGAAAACGTCGGCGTGGACGACGACTTCTTCTCTCTCGGCGGCGATTCGATCAAATGCGCCATGGTCGCTGAAAAATGCGGCGTCTACAAGATCTCCACAGCCGATATCTTTGCAGGCAAATCTCCGCGCATGATCGAACGCCTGCTGATAAAGAAGGCAAGCGCGAAAACCCGCGTTAAAAAGAACAAGAAGGTCCGGGTCTATCCCCTGACACCCTTTGAGCGCGGAATGTACCTGGAGCAAAAGCTCAATGAAAATTCCACCGTCTATAATCTGAACATTGCCGCCATCATCAAGGGCTCCGATACCGAAACCGTAAAAGCCTCGCTCAACGCGATATTCAGGGCGCACGAAGCCTTCACCTCCTATTATGGAGAGGAAAACGGTCTGCCTGTGCGCATCCTTTCGGACAAGCTACCCGAGATCGCGGAAAAATCAGCCGCCAACCGCGAAGAGGTCATCGGGATAATTGACAGCTATGCCGAGCCCTTCAACCTTAACACCGGTATACCTGTACGTCCGACCCTGTATTCAGTCGCGGACGGCAGCATCATCCTGCACATGGCGATCCACCACATCGCCTTTGACGGCGGTTCAGCAAAAACCTTTGTAAAAGAGCTGACTGACGGGCTCAACGGCATTGAAGTAACTGCCGGCGACATCGACCTTTCCGACCTCTATGACGACAGCGCGGAAGAAAAACACGAAAGCGGCATGGAATTCTACCGGGAGCTGTTCAAGGATGGTGTGCCGGTAAACGAAATGCCCATCAAGGGCAAGCGCCCAAAGGTACATCCCCTCTCCGACAGAGAGATAGCCTTTGACTATGACAACCGGCAGCTCAAAGCCATTGACAATACCGCCCGCCGCTACAGCGTGACAGAGTTTGAGCTGATCTTCTCGGCTGTTTCAATGGTACTGGGTAAATACACCTCCTCGGAGGACGTCGTCCTCGGCATACCCACCAATATGCGCCCGAACGACGCCGACAATGTGATCGGTATGTTCGTCAACACCGCCCCTGTGCGCGTCAAGCCTGTGAGAGCCGCATCGATCTCCGATTATCTCAGCTCCGTCAGCGAGGCTGTCCGCAGCGCCACCTACGGCGCATCACTGCCTTTTGAGGAGGTCGTCGGGGAATTTGTCAAGCAGCGTGACGAATCCCGCAATCCGATCTTTGACGTCAGCGTAAACTTTATGTGGAATCCTCCGGCTTACGAGGAAAACGGGCTGAGCGTTGAGCTATACGCTCCTCTCCAGAAAATGAGCCGCGATATCGGCATCGTGATCCGCAAGGGCGCTGATGGACTTCACTTCATGATACAGTATTCCTCCGAGCTGTTTGACGATGCTGTGATCGAAAACTTCATCGGTCAGCTCAGGCACACTATCTCCCTGCTCTCCGGCGACGCCATGACCGTCCGCCATGCGCTGGCTCTGCCCGCAGATCAGCAGGAAAAGCTCGACATCTTCAAAACATCCGCGACCAAGGAGCTGACCACCACCCTTCTTCACAAGCTATTTGAGAAAGCAGCCATGGAAAACGCAGACAAAACCGCGCTGATCGCCCGGGACAAGACCCTCACCTACCGGGAGCTGAATGAAAGCGCTGATATCGTAGCCCACAACCTGATCGGCAAGGGCATCAGAACCGGCGACAGTGTTGCCCTGCTGCTGCCCAGAGAGAGCTGCTTCTTCAGCTGTATGTTCGGCGTGAACAAAGCGGGCGCGGCATTCATTCCCTGCGATCCGCAATATCCTGCCGACCGCATCAACCATATCATCACTGATTCCGGAGCGTCCTTCATCATCACCACCGCCGACAAGCTTGCGGACTATCCTGCCGAGAAGGCGATCAACGTTGAAGATATCCTCAAGGGTGACAATACCTCAGATCCCGATATCAGTATGAGCGGTGATGAACTCAGCTACATGATCTATACCTCGGGTTCCACCGGAAAGCCAAAGGGAGTTATGCTCCGTCACAAGGGCATCTGCAATTATCTTGACCCGCATCCCGCAAACACACATATCCACTATCTTAAAGAGAATATATCCACATATCTTTCAGTTACTACCATATCGTTTGATATGTCCTTCAAGGAGCATACGGCAGCCTTCTGCAACGGCAAGACCCTGGTCTTTGCAGCTGAGGACGAAATGAACGATCCCCGCGCGCTGGCAGAGCTGATGACAAAATACAACGTAGACTGCATCAACGCTACCCCCTCGCGCTTACAGCAATATATGGACTACGCGCCCTTCAAGGAAGCGCTCTCAAGGTGCAGGCTGGTCATGTCCGGCGGCGAGGGCTATCCAATGGCGCTGCGTGACGCGATAAGAGCCTGCTCAAAGAACATCCGGATCGTCAATACCTACGGTCCCACTGAGATCACCGTTTCATGTAATGCAGCTGATCTGACAAATGCCGGCTATGTCACCGTCGGCAGACCGCTGCTCAACTACCACGAGATCATTGTTGACAAGTTCGGAGATACTGCTCCCTACGGCGTTATCGGCGAGCTGTATATCGGCGGCGTCGGCGTTGCGCGCGGTTACCGCAATCTGCCTGAAAAGACCGCAGAAGCCTTTGTCACCTATAACGGACAGCGTATGTATCGCTCGGGCGACTACGCAAAATGGGACAAGGACGGCAACGTCTTTATCCTCGGCAGACTGGATAACCAGGTCAAGCTCAGAGGTCTGCGCATCGAGCTTGGAGAGATCGAAGGTCTTATCGCCGCTCAGGAGCATATCAAGAAGGTCGCCGTCATCATCCGCAAATTAAACGGTCAGGATAATCTGTGCGCTTACTTCACCGCGGACGCGGAAATAAACATCGACTCCCTGCGCGATGAATTGAAAAAGCACCTTACCCACTATATGGTACCGACGGCATACCTACAGATGAACGAGATGCCCATGACCGCCAACGGCAAGACCGACGTCAAAAAGCTGCCTGATCCGGTACCTGTCAGCCTCGGCGAATATGTTGCTCCAGCAAACAAGACCGAGGAATTCTTCTGTGAATCCTTCAAGAAAGCCCTGAAGCTTGACAAGGTGGGCGCGACCGACGACTTCTTTGAGATCGGCGGCACCTCACTTATCGTCACCTCTGTGGTGCTTGACGCATCCGAGAACGGCTTCGAGATCACCTATGGCGATGTATTCAAATACACCACCCCCCGCGCCCTTGCGGAGCTTTTCAAGGACGGCGAGGTCAATGATACCAACAAGCTATTCGACTTTGACGACTATGACTACACTGCAATAAACGAGGTCCTGGCAAAGAACAATGTAGATTCCTTCAAATCGGGTGAGACCCGACAGCTGGGGAATGTGCTGATCACCGGCGCCATCGGCTACATGGGCGCTCATCTGCTGGCAGAATTCTTAAAGAGCGAGACCGGCAAGGCTTACTGCATGATACGCCGCGGTCATTTTGACACCGCCAAGGAACGGCTTGAAAACATCATGTACTATTACTTCGGCGGCGACCTTGACGATGAGATCCGCGACCGAGTTGAGGTATTCAACGGCGACGTCACCGACTACGCCTCCTTTGAGCCCTTTGAGCAAATGGACATCGACACAGTATTCAACTGCGCCGCGAACGTCAAGCACTTCTCTAACGGCACTGACATCGAGGATATCAACGTAGGCGGAGTTGTCAACTGTATCAGACTGTGTAAAAAGATCAATGCCCGCCTGATCCACTTTTCCACCATCTCCGTCGCAGGCACCACAGATGATATCACAAAGCTCAGCCGCAGAGAGCTTGACGAGCAGTCTCTCTACTACGGTCAGTCCCTTGACAATAAATACACCTCCTCAAAGCTCATGGGTGAGCGAATGCTCCTGGAGGCTGTCGCCGGGGGTCTCGACGGCAAGGTCATCCGTGTCGGCACCCTTGCTGCGCGTGAGTCCGACGGTGAGTTCCAGATCAACTTCCTTACCAACAACTTCATGGGTCGTCTGCGTTCCTACGCTCTGCTTGGCTGTTTCCCCTATGCGATGATTGAAAACCAGGTATGCATGGGTCCAATCGACCGATCCTGCGAAGCCTTTCTTATGCTCGCCAAGACCCCGAAGGAATGCTGCGTATTCAACGCCGTAAACAACCACACCCTGCCCCTCGGAGATATCATCCGTCAGATGAACAAAAACGGCTCAAATGTTGAGTTCGTTGAGTACGAGGTGTTCCGTGACGCGCTGAACAAGGCTCAGCAGGATCCCGAGAAGGCTGCTATCCTTTCAAGCATGACCGCCTACATGAACACTGCCCACGGCAAAAAGATCACCGCCCTCAACTGTAACTCTCACTATACAACTCAGATTCTTGCCCGCCTCGGATTCTTCTGGAACGCCAGCAACGAGAAGTATGTCAACGACTTTATCAATGTTCTGCGCGGCTTCCTGTTCTTCCGAAAGAACAACCTGAAAAGATAAGGAGCCGAAACAAAATGAAAAGAAACGGAACCTTACTCAACCAAAAATACCGGGCGCTGTTGGTATCGACCCTCGCTATGACCGCCTCTACCTACCTGTCGAGCATTCTCGACGGCATCATGGTCGGTCAGATCCTGGGCACCGCAGAGCTTTACGCGATCAACCTGACCACCTCAGTGGTCTTTCTCCGCAGTATACCTATCGCCCTGTTCACCTTCGGCGGCAACACCCTGTCGGTCATCTTCAAGAGCAAGCGTGACCAGAAGTCCGCCGACACGGTGTTCACCCTCTCGTTCTGGGCGGGCATCATATCCACCGCGATACTCTCCCTGATAGGCATTATGCTGATGGTTCCCACTGCCCGTATCCTTGCGCAGGGCAAGGAGCAGCTCGTGGAGCTTGTCATCAGTTATCTGCTGCCTCTCTGGGTGCTTACCCCCATGGTCGCCGCGGTCAACGAAACCGCAGCCTACGCGCGTACCGATGGGATGAGAAAATTCGCAACTTTGCTGCCGATCATAGCAAACGTGGTCAATCTGCTCTGCGACTACGTCTACATGGCGGTCTTCAAGTGGGGAGTCGCCGGTGCCGGATGGGCGACCGTCACCGGCTATGCTGTCGGCATCTTCATCACCATGATCTATTTCAGATCACCTCAGCGCACGGTGCATTTCACCAGAGCTGCCTTGAAACAGCTCAAGCTGCTGGGCAAGATCTTCAGCGTAGGTCTCCCCTCCGCCCTGATCTATGTCTGCAACTTCCTCAGACTGTTTTTCACCAATGCGATAATCCTCTCTGCCACCGGGGTCGAAGGAGGCAAAATCGCCTCTGTTTCCTTCTCTTTGAACAGCCTGGCGTTCATCTTAGTTGAAGGAGCTTCCATGACGCTGCTGCCGATACTCGGCGCGCTTTACGGCGAAAAGGACTCCAACGGTCAGCGTCTGACGCTACGTTACGGCATGATCGTCACCGTTGCTCTGTCTGTCCTCGTCCTTATCGTCTCTGAGGCGATCCCGGTACAGCTTGCCGCGCTCTACGGACTTACCGAACCCGCTGTTGCTGAGATCTTTGCAGTGACCTTCCGTATATTCTCGATCAACATCCCGATCCTCGCGGTAATATACGTCATGAGAACATTTTTCCAGGCGACCAAGCAGCGGGGACTGGCTAATCTTCTCGTCATGCTGGACGGTGTGCTTACCATCGTACCGCTTATGTACTGGTTCGCGCATTATGACATATACTGGCTGTGGGTATCCTTCCCGGTCTCCAAGGCGGTCACGGTGATAATCACCCTGATAGCAATGGTCATCAGCAAAAAGCTAAAGCACAAGAAAAGCCTTCTGGGTATCGAGGAGGAGGAAGGAAGGGTCTTTGACTTTTCTATCAAAAACGAGATCCCCCAGGCGATCCGCGCATCCGAGGAGGCCATGGAGTTCTGCGAGAAAAACAAAGTGCCCGAAGCCACCGTCAACATGGTCGGCGTTACGGTCGAGGAGCTGTGTCACAATATTGCTGCCTATGCAAGCTCCGATTCCAATAACGCCATCGATGTCTGCGTCCGCATATTGCCGGATAAGGTCAATATCCGTCTGCGCGACAACGGAGCAGAATTCGACCCCACCGACTACATTGACAACTCCGGCAAGCGTATCACCGGAATAAAGCTTGTGCGTATGCTCAGCTCATCCATCAACTATAATCGCATACTGGGCTTCAACGTCACAAATGTTGCAATAGCCTATTGATAAGGCGGTGAGTTATTATCATAACAATATCTGAAAAGAAAGATGCTTACGTTGCTGAGCAGCTCAAGTCTACCGAACAGAGGATCAACTTCATCTTCACCTTGCTGATGATTTCCCTGACATTGGCGGCTCTTATCTATATCCTGCTCAACGACTGGGATGATTCCCGCTACTACTTCGGCATGTCTCCCATTATACCAATGACAGTCTGCATCGCAATAAACATCATATTCCGCAGACAGTGCTATACATGGCTCAAGTATCTGAACAATGCGGTGATAATTTTCTCAATCTATATGCTCTGCGGCTTTTCCAACACTATCGCAGCGCTGTTCATTCTAGTCCCCCTGCTCAACAGCTTCTACTATCGGCCTCATCTGACGGTGATCTCGGCGGTCGTCTGTTTCTTTGTGATGTATGTCACCATTCTGAGCATTACGGAATCATACTATACCGATGAAAACATCCTCGACAATAATATCCTGAGGTTCATCCCCGCAGCGTTCAGCTTCTCCAGAGAGGATGTTCTTCTCGTTCTCAAAAGTCATTCTCTGTTTCTGATCATCGGCGCCGTTGTTATGGTCGTGTCCATCTATCTCTCCATAAGCGGTAAAAGACACGCAATCAAACAGGGTAAGCTGATCGCCGAGACCATCGCAAATCAGGCGGAGCTTGAGACCGCCCGCAATATCCAGGAGGGCATTCTCTCTACAGACTTCCCCGATCATCCTTCCTATTCGGTATGCGCCGATATGACGCCTGCCGAGCAGGTCGGCGGTGACTTCTATGATTTTTTTACCATTGACGACACCCACATTGCCGTTGCCATCGGCGATGTATCCGGTCACGGAGTGGCAGCCGCGCTGTTTATGACTCTGACCAAAACATTATTGAAGGTCTATGCTCAGGCAGGCTATGCTACAGATAAGGTAATGGCGCACGTCAACCGCTATCTGCTGTGGTCAAATCCCGAAAAGCTGTTCGTTACAGGCTGGATCGGTATTCTCGATCTCACAAGCGGCATACTTTCTTACACCTGCGCAGGTCACAATCCGCCCATCCTGATCCACGCACAGAGCAAGACCGATTATCTGCCGGGCAAGCCTAACTTCGTGCTTGGCAGACGCAAAAAAGTAAGTTACACTGAGGAACATATCAAGCTCAGCGCCGGCGATAAGCTTATCCTCTACACCGATGGCGTAACTGAGGCTCACTCTCCCGACGATGAGTTATTCGGGGACGAACAGCTCATTACGCTTATCCGCGCCTCGAGCGATCAGGATCAGTCGGAGCTGGTACGTACCATCCGCTCCAGCGTTGACAGCTTTGAAAACGGCAGAGAGCATTATGATGACGCTACTATACTCACCCTCTTTTTTAAGGATTATCTCAAGGTGGAGCCTATGAAAAGCAAAACATTATTTCTGAACAAGGAAACCTTCGACAGCGCGCTCAGCTATATCGAAGCCTGCTGTTCCGAATCAGGCTGCGATGAGGAAACGACAGGTCAGATCACTATTGCCTGCTCGGAGATCCTCTCCAACATCGACTCATACGCCTATGAAAACGGCGGCAATGTTGAAATACTGTCAAAATGCCGCGACAACTGCATGACACTCATTTTCAGGGACAACGGTCAGCCCTTCGATCCTCTTCGCAAGAAGGATCCCGACGTTACCATGCCCCTGAGCGAACGACGCCGCGGAGGTCTCGGTATATATATCGTGAAAAAGCTGATGAGCAATGTCAGCTATGAATACATCGATCACCAGAATGTTCTGACGATCACTAAGGATTTTTAGGAGGCTCTATGACAAATACAAAAATTATAATTGCAGGCGATATGCTTCCTATGCCCTGCAACTATGACCTGTTCAGCGCGGGAGATATCAGAGCGCTGTTCGGTGACCGGCTGTGCGAGCTGTTCGCGTCCGCCGACTATCGCGTCTGTAACCTTGAGGGCTGCTTTACCGACTGCGATACTCCGATCGAGAAGGTCGGACCCGCTATTCACGCGCCGACTGCGACCATCAAGGGGATCAAAGCCCTCGGCATCGACTTTGCTACCCTCGGCAACACCCATTCGATGGACTACGGAGCGCAGGGCTATTTTGACACCTGCAAGACTCTCACCGAAAACGGCATCGGTAGCTTTGGCTGGGGAGATAATGAAGGCTCGGTCAGGAGCAGCGTCACCATCAACCACGGGGGTAGAAGGATCGTCCTATACAATACCACTGAACGGTTTGATAATGCCCCCGGAAGGGACTATCCCGGCGTGAACCTGTATGACGAATACCGCGTACTCAGCGAGATCAAGACCCTCAGGGAATCCTGCGACTATCTCATCGTGTTCTATCACGGCGGAATCGAAGGAACCCACTATAACAGCGGGATCATGCGCCGGCGTTTCTGCCGCATGGCGGATAACGGCGCGGATGTGGTCATTTCGCAGCACACCCACGCAATCGGCGAGGAGGAACGCTATCACGGCGCCTACTTCCTATACGGGCAGGGGAACTTCTGCTTCCACTTCCGCCCCCGGGTCACACCGCTGCTTGCAGAGGGGCTGGTGCTGGAGCTTGATCTGACAGACCAGGGCTTTACTGCAAAGCCTCACCGCATACTCCGCACCGAGAAGGGCTGCGTCTATGACGACAAGCAGGAGCTGGAAGCCTTTTATTCCCGCAGCAAGACCCACGACGCACTGATCGCGGGCGATGAAACAGCCGCCAGGGAATTCCGTGAAGGCTTCAGCCGGGACTGTATGAATTGGATGTCCACCTTCTTCTGGGCGCTGCGGGGGAATGATCCCGAATTCGATAAAAAACGCGCGTCCCTGTCCCCCGCTGAGCTTGCGGAGTATATAAAGGCTTCCTACACACGGAGCCAGCTGCTGGGAATACAAATGTTCATGCGCAATGAGGAATTCAATGAAGTCGGTAACCAGATACTCAGCGAGCTGCTGAGAAAAACAGATGAAAAGGAGATTACACATGACAATCAAGGTTTATGAGGAAAACGGCAAGCAGGTCATCGCCCCCGAGGGCAAGATAGACCACGTCACTGTAGAAAAATTTGAAGAAAGTATTACCGGGCTGTGCAATGCCAATAACAGCCTGATCCTGGATATGGCAGGCGTAGAGTATGTCAGCTCTGCCGCGCTGAGGGCGATCCTCAACGCTAATGATCTGCTCGCGGATAAGGACGGGCTTACGATCAGGAACGTCAATAAGAAGGTAATGGAGATCCTGAGGATCACAGGCTTTTCCGATTATCTCGATATTCAGTAATAAGCATAGCGTAAACGGGGCTGCCGCATGATAAGCGGCAGTCCCTCTGTTTTGTATCATCCGTCAGAATAACACGCCGGCAACAAAAGCGTTCAACTCCCGAACCCATTCTCTCTGCTACTGACCGATCCCCAGCTTAGCTTTATACTAATACCTGAATCCGTGAAAGTCCAGAATCAAAAAGTTTCGCCAGCCTTTTCAAAGGCTGCGAGGTCCATGGGGCAGAGCCCCTGGTCGCGCTCCGCAGAGCGCGAAACACTTTGAGTAATAATCCCTCCGCAAGGGGTGAATTCAAAAACAGTCCGGTGGACTGTTTTTGAAGAGGGGACGCCCTGGGAAAGAGGGCGTCCCCTTGTAGCGGTTCTGAGTAATGTTGACTGCTGCCGAAAGGCAGCAAGGAATGAAAACAGGACTCTAATAACAAGTTCACCTGTTGGGTGAGAATATCAGGGTTCAAATTACTCAAAAAACATTGCATTAATGCGGCATAATTGTGTTTTTCCATATTGAGTTTCACGGATTCAGGTAAAAGATATTCAACTATATTATTGGCATCGTTATGCTTCGATACAATTACGTCTTGGGATTTTACAGTTAAATTTTTAAACTCACATTCGTTTGAGAACAACACTACAGAATGTATAGCTGTATTTTCAGGCAGGTATTCCTTCAAAACAGTGCAATGTGTTCTGTTTTGCCAAACAGGATTATAAAAACGTTCCTTTAGAGATCTATTATTTCCGTTGTAAAGTACTTGTGTCCAATATTTCTGACTGTCATTTCCAAATATCCATCCCTTATAATTTTTATTTTCAAATACAATAATACATTTGCTTCCTATCAAAACAACATCTAATTCAGTAGTCTTTCCGTTGGCTTTTGGTAAGTAAACATTAAACAATAACTTAAATCCATCTTTTTCATAATGCCTGAGAAGACGATATAATTCATATTCTCCTCGTTTTCCTTTATCAGTCATGGTTTCAAAATAACTGTTATGTGTAATTTCCTTATAGGATGTTTTATTATAGGCTGATATTTCAGCAATGAGATAAACAACTAAGAGTGTGATAGGAATAAACAAAAATATACCAAAAATAAAATAGCTCATATTTTTCTCCAAATCTTTCATCATTTTTGGGGCTTCAAGCTCCATTTTTATTCGCCTGCAGCTTTTAAGACCATATTCATTACCTTTTCACTAATGAAGAAACCGTTTTTCATCATCATATCGAGTAAAGGCTTTACTTCTGATATATGCCCTTTTGTTTTGCCTTGATCAGCACACCCAAAGTGCCGGTTACGGTCAATCCGAGGTACTGTGCCGTTTTTCGTGCGGCTAAATCATCAAGTATAACAAGATCGGCTTGAAAAGACTTTTGTTGTGCAAGTATCATCGTTTCAACCTCTCCTGCGTGAAGCTTTGCACGGTACATAGCATAATCCTGTGGATTATCTATACGCATTACTGTTATCCAATTCAAAGAAGCGAGGACAGCTCTGCTTTCTTTATCATTCTTTTCAAGGACTTCTCTATAAACCGCTTCAGTAATATAGATCGTTCCGTAAAGCTCGTTAAGGATACTCAGCTTGTCTATATTACCGAGTACAAGGAGAGGTGTTGAATTTACTACTACTTTACGCATTGGCTATATCCTCACTCAATTCGCTTTCGTTTTCAAAATTGAAGATAGATATACCGTTCTCCGACAAAAACCGTATAAAGTCAGGCTTTGACATATTGGCTATCTCGGCACAATAGCCGAGAGAAACGCCTAACTTTTGATAGTAGAACAAGGCAGCAGCCTGTCTGACATAGGTTTCTGTCAGTTTTTTTGAAAGATGTGCATCATAAAGCACTTCATCAGGTATCGGTACTGAAACATTGTACATAAACAGTGTCCTCCTATTCGTCATTTTTGGGGCTTGAAGCCCCATTTTTTATTTTACCAACAAGGAAAAAATAATCATTCCTTCTTTGTCGGTACTTCATCGGGAACATACTCCAACAGATCGCCCGGCTGACATTTGATGAGTTTGCACAGTAAAGCAAGATTATCCGCATTAACAATCTCGCCCTCACGGAATTTTTGAATAGTACGCTCCCCAAAGAGCTTGTCCTGCCTGAGTCTATATGTGGAATAACCCGCTTCTTTCAGAGAAGCAACGATATCTTTTCGGTAAATGATAGGCATAGAAGATCCCCCCCATAGCATTCATTATACATTATGTGTACACTTATTACAAGTGTATGATTTTACCAAAACATTCTGCAAATTTTCGGCACTTTGCTAATTGATATGCACTTATAATAAGTGCATGATTATAACAGTGGGAAATCCATAATATAACACTCAGGAGGTCAAATAAGTATGAAAAACTGGTATGTAGTTTCTTTTATGTACGATAAGGATGTGTATTGCACAAATCTCTGTATTGCCGACAGCAAGGAACAGGCAGAGGAACATTACAGCAAGGAATTTGAATGGGTCAGCGTTAAAGCTGCTACTGATTGGGAGGTTGATTCTTATAAGCGTAGAGGAATGCCGATAACCACTTTGTAAAAAATGGGGCTTCAAGCCCCAAAACCGAGCAAGCTGTCCTACCGGCTGTATGGAGAAAAAGACAAAACTATAAAAAACTGGTATCTTGGGACTTACAAGAAATCAGACGGAATTTACAGCGATGCACTCGTTCTTTGCGACAGCGAGGAACAGGCATAGGAACACTTCAAGAAGTATGATATGTCAACCGTCCGCATCGCCGCCGAGAACGAGATTTACTACTATCGCAGCAGATGCTGTGCCGTTGTCGAGCTGTAAAAATGGGGCTTGAAGCCCCAAAAACAAAACACCGCCGCAGTCCTGCAAGGTCATTCCGATCTGCAAGGCTACGGTATTTTTCTTTTTAAAATCGAGTTTATTGATATACAGGGATTTATGTTTCGGCATCATTGCACAAAATAATGTATCACTTTTCTATCAATCAAAGCTAACATTTTTTCACGGAAATCAATTTTCAAAAATCATCAACAGCGAAATGGTTATTTTAACGCCTATTACAATCAATAATCATTTCAATAATGCAAATTATGTGACTAAAGTTGATCATCTGTGTTCAGAACGGCACACTTTTAATTTTCTTTTAAAGAAAGTTGATTTCCGTGATTATTTATGGAATAGTATTGTGAATTAGAGCGTGTTCACATAAAAAGAGCATCAAAAATCATAGCCAACATGATAACAGAAAGAAAAATTGAATCGAGCTTATCGTAGCGTGTAAAAACTTTTCTGAAACGCTTGATTCTGAGAAAATAA
>Ga0256407_10004236_pt1 | contig 24244 bp, 24 predicted proteins | sample RumenRJG_04DNA_FD_193489 | JGI IMG/M metagenome (GOLD analysis project Ga0256407, IMG submission 193489) | Bovine rumen microbial communities from Lethbridge, Alberta, Canada - RJG_04 | ecosystem: Host-associated > Mammals > Digestive system > Stomach > Rumen | place: Canada: Alberta... | reverse complement strand
TGTTCTGCTTTTTCTTCAAATTCTTCATGAGCTCTTTTTTCTTTTAAATAATTAGAATTAATATCATTTAATTCATTTTTTGTTCTATTTAAATCTTGTTCTGCTTCACTTAATTGACCATCAAGTCTCATAATCATTTTATTTGCATCATCTAATTGTTGACATGTATTATTTAAATTATTTTGAAGAGAATTTACTTTTTTTGTTAATGATTGATTTTCAAATGTTATATTATTTAAATTGTCTAATAATTTTTTTTTTTCGTTATTTAATTCATTTATTGTTTTTTCTTGTTGATTACATGTTTGATTTAAATGCTGTATGTCAAATTCATATTTTTGTATTGTTTGATCGTTTTTATTTTTTGTTTCTGAAAGAGTTGAAATTGTTCTTTCATTATTTTTTTTTTCTTCTGATAATTTTTCTATTATATCATCTCTTTCTTGTAATGCATTTCTTAATTTTTCATTTTCACAATTTTTTTGTTCTAATGATGCAAATAAATTATTATTATCATTATATAAAGTTTTATTAGTTGCTAATTTTTCATTTAAAGCATTTTGTAAATTTTCATTTTCAGTTTGTAAATCACAAATCATTTTATTTGAAGTTTCTGTTTTTTGTTTTAATTCATATTCTAATCTTATTTTTTCCTCATTTAAAATTGAAGCCTCATTTGATAATGATTTATATTTATTTAATAAGGATTCATAATTTTTTTCATTTTGTTCTAAATCAAATATTTGAGATTTAAGTTGAGCTATTATTTCGTTTTGTTGCATTGCTTCTAATGATGGATTTGATATTCTACTTGAATTCATTCCTTGATTTGATGAGTAATTTTGAGGGTATGTTGACATTTTTTTTTAAATTATAAATTTAATATTTTTTTAGGTTAGAAAAATATGATTTTAAAAATTTATTTTTTTTTTTTGATTTTTAATAAATTTAAATGGAGGAAATTGTACCTTTGAAAAAATTAGGTGATTTTCATTTAGAGGATTCTATTAATAAAATTTTAACAATTATAAAACAAAAAGGTGATTTATTTAGAACATGTGATGTTGTTTTTGGAAATAAAATTGATGATCCAATATATTTAAATTTAATAAAAGAAGGAATAAAACTTCGTTTTAATTCAATAACCCAAAGATTAGAATTAATAGAAAAGAATTTTTCAATATTAGATAATATATCATCAGAGATTGAATATTATTATAATAATAAATTAGTTTTTTCAAACAAAAATAAAGAACATATTTATTATTCATCTCCAGATTATAATTATATAAATTCAATATTTGGTTTTAGTAAAGTACCAAAATTTATTAATAATTCACAAAATATTTTATTACCATATGATGGTATTAGTTTTATTTTTAAGAATAATCCAGAAGAAATTGAAACAAATAATATTGATTCAAATTGTTTATTAGAAAAAATGTTAATTTTCTCAGAAAGTAATTTAATTGATTCTATTAATAAAGATAATTCTAAATTAAATTTTCCTTCTCCTTTAATAAAATATTCAAGTGATATAAGCGATAAAATTCAAATGAGTTTTTTTAAAAAAAATGAAAATATAAATATTACTATTTCATTAAATGAAACTTTAGTTGATTTACTTGATAAATTACAAAATCCAAATTATATTCATTCAAAAAATATAAACGAAAATAATTCAAATAATAATGAAATCAATTGTTTTTATGTTAATTATTTTGATTATGGAATTGATTTTGTAATTGATGCTGAAAATGATGATAAAATTAAAAAAATAATTTTACATTCTAATAATCCATTTGATAGTAAATTTGGTATTTATGAAAAATGTAATTTTAAACTTGAAATGAGTGCTTATTATTTTAAAAAGAATATTAATTTTTCTCATGATAATTTACAATTAAATAATTTTAAATTTAGTAATATTACTACTGATAATCAAATTGAAAAAAATTATTCAATTTTAAATACTGATAATTTAATTATTAATAAAAATATAAAAGAAATAGAAACTAAAGATAAAAATTCAAATAATATAAAAAACCAAAATGAAAAAACTATTGAAAATGAAAAAAGTGTCAATTTAATTTCTTCTGATTTTGAAATTATTACACCAAATAAAAATGATAAAAAACAAATTAAAGAATTTAATGGTGTATTTCAAAATATATTAATTCATCCATTAATAAATTTCACAACTGATGTATTAGAAAAAATTCCTAATACATGTTATAAAGTATATCAAAAATATGACAATAAAATAAATAGAACATATAAATATTATTTATTTGAAGGAATAATATTTGAAATAATGGAAAACAATATGATAAGTTCAATAATAATTAACTCAAATAGAAAATAAAAAAAATTTTTATAAATAAAAAATAATGAAAATCAAAATATATAAATTATAAAAATTAATTATTCTATATATAGTAAAACATAAAATAAAAAAAACTAAAAAAAAAAAATAAAAATTAACAAAATGTCATCAAGTTCCGACGATGACCATAAATCAAATTATTCCAAATCCTCAAGTAAAAAAAGAGGAAATTCTGGAACATCATTTCGTCAAGCAGCAAATGACATAATCCATGAAGGAAAAATTCCTTCATCAAATAATAGAACAAATCGTCCAACAATATTAGGAACAAAACCAAGTAATTTAGGATTAAGTAATGATAATTTATATAATACAAATGCATCATCAAATGGTTTAAAAAGAAATTTAAGTCAGAATCAAAAAACAAGTTCAAAAAAAAATTTAATTAATTCTCAAAGAAGAATAAATGATGATAATCAATCAGTTGATTCAATTTATAATGATAATAAAAATAGAATGAAAGAAGGTAAAGTTAAACAAGATATATTAACTAAACAAGCAATTGATGATGTTAAAGATCATATTGAATTATTTAAAATGGATATTAATAAATATATTTCTCAATTAAAAGAACAACAAGAAAAAATTGATTTAGGTGATGTTAAAGAAGATATTAAAATATTAGAAGATAGTTTAGATAAAGATTTAAAAGATGCTAGATTACAAAGTGATAAAGAATTAACTGTTATTAAAGAACAATTTTTTCAATTTAAAGAAAGAGTTTTTGATTTAATATCAAAAATTGCTAAAGAAAATGAAGGGAAAATTTCAAAATTATATGATGAGATAAGAAAATATGAAGATATTGTTTCTCAACAATTTTCTGTTATACAAGATAAACAAGAAGAATATATTAATTTACTTAAATTAATTTTGGAAACTACTAAAGATACAAATACTAAAATTATCGTTGAACAATTTTTAGTAAATGATCAAGAAATATTTGAAAATAATAAAGAAAGATATGAAAGAGAATTTAATGAAAAACAAGAAAAAATAAAGAAAAAAAAGGAAGAAAAAGAAAGAAAACAAGTAAAATCATTATTAGAAGATGAAATAAAAAGATTAGAAACAGAAGCAAAACAAAGAGAACAAAATGAAATAACAAAAAAACAATATGAATTAATGAAAGATTTTCAAGATAGGCAAAAATTAGCAGAAGAAAGAGAATTAGATAGAATGAAAAAATTAGAAGAAATTGAAAGATACTTAAGACAAAAAGCAGATGAAGATGAATATACAAATATACCATTACCAATAATAAATCCTAGACCAAGATATCCAAGAGATGTATATTATGAAGATGATTATTATGAAGATGATGATTATTCAAGAGATAGACCAAGACGAAAGAAAAAGAAACGAAAAGAAAAAGAAAAAGAGACTGAGTCTATTAAATCGAAAGAAAAAGAAAAAGAAAAAGATAAAGATTATGATAGAGATAGAAATAGAGATAATAAAATTGATATTCATTTTGATGGATTTTATCCTCCTAATTATAATCCTTATAATAATAATAATAATAATAATAATCAACCTATTAGAAATTCTGATAGAAGAAGTGAGAAAAGATCAGAATATTCTGATAGGAAAAAATTAAAAAAAAAAAATGAAGATGATGAAGTAAAAATAGAAGAAAAAAAAGAAAATCTTAATGAAAATCCTAAATTAACTGCATTAAAAAAATTTGCTAATGTTTATGTTAAAGGTGAGAATCAATTAATTAAACTTATTAGAAGTAATATGAAAGGAAGTTTATATAATTTAATACAATCAATATCACTTGATATAACACAAGATAAATTAAATGGAAATAAAGAAAATGATAGAATAGTAAGAGAAAAAATATCATTATTAAATGAGCAAGTTAAATCATTTTTAAACCAATTAGTAGAAACATTTAACAATCATAGTTTACCAGAAGAAACAAAACAATATATGAAATTACTATTTAAAGATAACACATTTGTACCATATAAATATTTTTCTTTATTTGAGTTATCAAGAATGAGTACAAATGATGGTTATATAAGAAGAATTGATCCAGATGGAAAAAGAATGATTGTTGCTTTTCATATTATATTAAAATTATTAGTTAAAAATTATTTAACTGAATATAGTTTTGTTAAAGATAATGAAAGTGTTTTGGATGATTTAAGTAAAAAAAATTTTAAAATTGTTGCTAGTATTATTTATAATGAAGTTATTCAATTATTTAAGGAAAAATGTCATATTTCAAATAAAATTACTGATTTACAAAAATTTATTAGTGATCAAAGTGATAATGATCCAGAATTAAGGGATTTACTTTATCAATTAAATGACAGAATTATGTCTGGTTATCCTGATGATAATGAAGATAATATTGCTTATGTTGTTGATAGATTATATACGCCAGAACAATTAGATCTTTATTATAATAATAATAAAGAAAAAGTTGATGTTAAGAAATATGTTCTTGATTTTACTGATCAATTTATTAATTTAGTTCAAAATTAAATAATTATATTTTTGATTTGATATATATGTTTTATGTTTTTAAAATTAAAATTATAAAAGTTATTTTTATATTAAATTTAAATTATTATTTTTATCCTAATTAATGGATTCTGAAGAAAATAGTAAAAATAATATATTAAATGAAGAAGAAGAAATTGAAGATAATGAAGAGGAAGAAATAGAAGAAAATGAAGAAAAAGAAATTGAAGAAGAAGAAAATGAAGAAGAAGAAAAAGAAAAAAATGAAGAAAAAGAAGAAGAAGAAATAGAAGAATATGAAAAAGAAGAAAATGAAAAAAATAAATCACAAAATCAAAAAAAAGAAAAAAACCAAAAAAAAACAAATGGAATTTTTATAAGTGGAATACCATATTTAACAAAAGAAGAAGAATTAAAAGATTTATTTTCAAAATATGGAACAATAACAGAAATAAAATTACCAAAATATCAAGATAGTGGAAAAAATAGAGGTTATTGTCATATATATTATGATTCAAAAAAAAGTGCATTAAAAGCACTTGAATTAAATAATTATACAATTGGTAATAGATATTTAACTGTTGAAATGGCAAAAATGAATAAAGAAGAATTAAATGATGAAATAAAAACTAAAAAACAAAATAAAATTAATCAAAGTAAAGTTTCTATTAATTGTACTACTGCTTTTGTAAAAAATTTACCTTATGATATTAGTGAAAAGGAAGTTGGTGATAAATTTCGTTCTTGTGGTAAAATTAAAAGTTTGAGATTTGTATATAATTCTAAAAATAAAAAATTTAAAGGATTTTGTTTTATTCAATTTAATGAACATAAAAGTTTGCTTAAAGCACTTGAATTAAATGGTAAAGAATTTAAAGGAAGAATATTAAAAGTTGATTTTGATGAAGGAAAACCTAAAAAAAGTTATAAATATGATAATGAACATTTAGAACCAAAATATAATAGAGAACATATTGTAATGTTAAATAGAAAAAGAAATAAAACAAAAAAATAAATTATTTAAATAAAAAAATAAATCAATTTTTGTCCATATAATTAATATAATTAAAAGTTAAAAAAAAAATTTAAAAAAAAAAATAAATATTGAATAAAAATGCAAAAAATTATAAAAAAATTATATTAAAAATAATGTCAGAAAGCAATATAAATCCAAAAGAAAAAACCTCAAACATAAATATGATAAATAATTCCTCGAAAAAAGTAATAACAGAACAACCAGGAATAATAGAAGTCTATTCTCATAATTTTGTTCAAGAAATAAAAACAATAAGTACTCTAATAGAAGAATATAATTACATAGGAATGGACACTGAATTCCCAGGAACAGTTTACTGCATTAATAATTTTACTCAAGATTTTTATTATAAAACACTTAAATTAAATGTAGATTCTTTAAAATTAATTCAATTAGGAATAACATTAACAAATTCCAAAGGTGAATATCCAAAAAATTATCCTTATCATACTTGGCAATTTAATTTAGAATTTGATATAAATAATGATAAATATGCACAAAATTCATTAAATTTATTAATTAATAGTGGAATTGATTTTAATAAATTAAAAAAAAATGGTATTAAACATAAAGATTTTGCTGAATATTTTATGATAAGTGGTTTAGTATTAAATCCTAATATTAATTGGATTAGTTTTCATGGTTCCTATGATTTTGGTTATCTACTTCATTTATTAATTAATTCTTCTTTACCAGATAATGAAAATGATTTTACTAAAGAATTATCAATTTATTTTCCTAATCATTATGATATTAGAATTTTAGTTCAAGGAAATGAAAAATTACAAGGTGGATTAAATAAACTTGCTCAATATTTAGAAGTTTTAAGAGAAGGTAAAACTCATCAAGCTGGAAGTGATTCTGTTGTTACTATTGATGTCTTTTTTAAATTATTAAAAAATGGTAATGTTGAAAAAGAAAGATTAGAAACTGATAAAAATATTTTATTTGGTTTAGGTCTTGGAAAAGATGATGAAGAAACTATAACTTATACCATTTTCGGTAATGGAGTTCAATATATTAATCCTAATCAAAATAATATTATGTATATCCCTCAGTTAAATCCTATTAATTATTATCAATATCAAGGAAATCCTATTTTATTAATGAATAATGTTTTTAATAATAGAGATAGGAAAACTCCTACAAATAGTAATATTAAAAATATGAATAAAGTCTCAAGTTAAAAATCATTGTTCTATTTTTCGAAATTTATGTTTTATTATAAATGATATAATAAAATATAAAATAAGATTAATGGAATAAATTTATATATCAATTTTATTTTATATAAAAAATTTTTAATAAAATTAATTATATAATTTTAAAACTTTATAATATTAAATAAAAGAAATATTTACTTGTGTAATACTTATTATTTTTTTATTAAAATTTAAATTTTATAATTAATATTTTTAATATCTTTTCAATTATAATAAAATTAATAATTAAAATAATACTAATCAAAAAAAAACATTTTAAATATATAAAAAAAATTAATGTTCTTCATTTTCAATGACACTATTTTTTTCAATAACTTTTTCTTTTTCTCTTTCTTTTTCTTCTTCATTATCAATATTTAATTCTAGAGTAGATTCATTATTATTTTCAATTTCTTGTTGTTTATCAGACTCAATAGCAATTTCCATTAAATTAGAATTTGGTTCTAATTTAAACTTTAAAATCTCATCAAAAACCCAAAATTGTACTGAATTAAAAATAACTGGAAAAATTACCATAACCATAATTAATTTTAATTTTTTATTCCAAGCAAAAGGTGAAAGAATATAAGTTCCAATTTCAAAAAAAATTGTTTGACAAAAATAATTTAAACCAAACATTAAAATTTTATTTAAAATAATAATTAATTCCCATAGAATTAATTGGGAAAAATACATCATCATTTTTAATTTATATCTTGGTTTTCCTTTTTTATATTTAACTTCAAAATAAAAGCCACTTTTTAAAAAAGAAATATCATATTTTTCTATTATAATATTTGCAATTTTCATAAAAAGATAACATATTAAAATTCCAATTGAAGTATCAAGAAAAAAATTTAAAAAATACCATACACATTCATCTTTTTTAGTTTCTTTTGTTTTAATTGTTTCCATTAAAACTGATAAAAATAAATTTAACATATGTTGAGTTAATGCAGAACATATTTGTTTTGAAATATCAAAAAACCATATTTTCCAAGGACGAGGTGGTTTTTCTTTTTGTCTTTTATCTATTTTTATTATATTAATATTATTACATATTAAAATTGAAAAAGAACCTATTGCTAATAATCCTTGTATAATATATGAAAAAGTATCAAATAATTGACATTCTTCTTCATCATTTAAATTCCTTAATAACATTTTTATTTAAAAATAATTTTTTTTTTTATATTCTAAAAATCATTTAAATTTTCACTAAAATAATTTTTTAATATTTAAATTTTATTTATTAAATAAAAATTATTTTTTTTTAATTTAAATATGAATAGACAAAATATAATATCACCATTGTCAACAATAGCAGATTTATTAACAAGTATATGTGAAGAAAGTACATCAAATAATGATAATAATTCAAGTATAATAAATTAAAATTTTTAAATTTTTCAGAAATAATAAGTACATTTATAAGTAAAAAAGTTCCTCCAATTTCTATTAACAATTATCTTGAAAGACTTGTAAAATATACAAAAATGGAAAATTCAACATTAGTATTAATTTTGGTTTACATTGATAGATTATGTGATATAAATCAAATTCGTTTAAATTATTTTAATGTTCATAAGTATATATAATTAAATTTTATAATATATAGATTAATATTAGCTGCGGCATTAATTGCAATTAAATTTAATGAAGATAATTTTTTTTCAAATTCTTTTTATGCAAAAGTTGGAGGTGTTACAAAAAAAGAAATTGATAAATTGGAATATGAATTTTTATCTCTAATTGATTTTACTTTATTTGTAGATGAAATTATTTTTGAAAAATATAATAATTATTTAATTGAAGCACCAAAGGATATTGAATATGAAGTAACTGAAGAAAATGAAGAAACTGGATTAAAAAGTGTATAAGAAATTATAATGATTGATTATTTATTTTTAATAATTAGTTATTTTTTATTTTATACTATTAGAAAAATTATATTTATATGTTAAAAATATAAATTATTGTTATTTTTTGAATAAAAAAAAATTATTATTTTGATTTCTTTTAAAAATTTTTGATAAAATTTTATTCATTTCAATAGAATTAATATCAATATAAAAATTATTTTTATTTTCTAAGGAATTATATAATTTATTTTTTGCTGTTTTATTATTTTTTTCAATAAAATTTAAATAATCTCTTATTTTTGTAAAAGAATTATTATTTGATCTATTCTCTTTATTTAAAGAATTATTTTTTATATTATTTGGTTTATTTTTAAAATTTAATGAGGTTAATAAAAATTGTTTTTTTATATTTTTATTTCTTGATGACTTACTTTTTTTAAAAAAAAAAACTTTATCAAAAATTCCTTTTTTATAATTTGGCATTCTTAAATTTTCTGCTAATCTTTGTTCATATTCATTTTTATATTTTATATTATTTAAAGAATTTGATAAATTTTTTGAAATTTTAATTTTACTTTTTTTATTAATTAATATATGATGATTATTTCTTGGTTCATAAAATTCATCTTTATTCATTATAGGACTATGCAAAATTTTATGATTGATAATTTTAATAAATTTGTTTTTTATTGAATCATTTTTATTAGAATAAGAAACCATTGAATTAATTCTATCTTCAAATAAAGTAATTTTAGGTTGTATTATTTGTTGTAAAATATTATAAAAATTTTTATGTTTAATCAAATATAATTTATCTTCTGGAATTTTATATAAAATTGATTCATCAATATCACATATTATAGTAAAAAAATAATTATTTGAATTTTTATATAACTCAAAATCCCCAATATAATCACCTTCACTTAAATTAAAAACTTTATAATAATTTTCTTGATTATAAGAATCTAATAATTCATATCTTCTAACACTACTAAAACTTTCATAAGGACATTTAACAATTGCATCTATTGCATCAAAATTTAATTCTTTTTCTATATTATTAACTAAACTATAATTTACTTGAAATGAACCTTTTCTAATAATATAAAAATTAGTCATTTTTTCTCCTTGTTTTGTTATTATATCTCCTTTTTTATAAAATATTTTTTCAGTTTTTAAAAATATTCTTCCAGCATCATTAAATGGTTTAAATAAATCTAAATTACAAAAATAATCTTTTTCACTTATTAAATCTAATGTTTTATATTTATTATATATTGTTTTATATTCATCATATGAAATTTCCCCAATTTGACTATTTGATAAATTTATTATTTTTTCATAATATTTTGATAAAATTGAGTCTCCTTTAATTAAAAAATCTGGACTATATTTATTAATTTTATATGCATTAATTTCACCTGAACATATTATTAAAATATTATCTTTCCCTTTTTCCTTATTTAAATATATTATTTCTTTATTATGATATGGTTTAATTTTTAATGCTTTAACTAAATTGACATTTACTTCGTCACCATATGTAAAAAAGTCTTTATGTATATTTCTAAAAAATTTTAATGATATATATTTTGTTAATGCTAAACTAGAAAAAAAATTAGGTAATATATTATTTATATTATCACTCATTATTTTTTTTGTTGATTTTGACTTATATAGTTTTTTAAAAAAATTTATTTTTTTTCTTGATGTATTACTTTTTTCTAATTCATTTTTATTTTTATCAATAATTTCTTGATTTAATATTTTGTTATTCAAAATTATTTTATTTTCACTTTTTATTTCAGTTGAATTGTTAATTTCTATTAAAACTTTATTTGACTCATTCATATTAATTTAATTTATTTAAATTAAAAAATATATTTAATAGATTAAAATAAAAGAATAATAATTTGATATTATTAAACCAAAATGATGCATTTACAAAAAAATAGTTTGAAGAATTTTAGTAAATAATTTAAAAATAAAAATTATATATAATTAAATATATTTTTCCCAATAAAAATTAAAAAAACAATTTATTGTTTATTTTTCCTTCCTTTATTCTGATTTAGATTTTGATTTTGACTTTGCATTTTATTTTTCCTTAAATTATTATTTTTAGCATTTTCAAACATTTTTAATTCATTATCAATTCTACTTTCTTTATATTTAATCCAAAAATCCTTATTAACAGGTATATCATTTTCCTCATTATTTTTATTATCTTTATTACTAACATTCATAAACATAGCATTATAAGTTTCAATCCATCTATCATGAGTATTTTTCCCAGAAGAATGAACAACTCTTGGTTCACCAATTTCTTCAATTGAATCATTATAAAATTGAGTATATAAAGCATGCAATTCATTTTTTTGAGAATAATTTTTTATATCAATTTGACTTTGTCCAAATGCATAATTTGAAACTGTTGATTGAAGAATATTTTTATATTTTTCATTTTTAGATGAATAAAATATTAAATTCATACCATTTATTAAACATTCATATCTTAATGATAAACATATCCATTTTAATTTTTCTGCTTCTATTTTTTCTAAAATGTCATATTTATTTCCTATTACTGTTATGTTTAATGGTATTAAATCTATAGATGAGTCTTTTTTTACTTTTATATATTGAGAATTTTTAAATGTTAAAATATCATCTAATGTCTCTTTTTCTATTATTCTTGGGATTAATTTTCTTAATTTTTCATTATATATTAATATTGTATTTAAAGCATTTTCTGGATTTTGGAAATCTAATGTTAAAAATATTAATGTATTATTAATATTTTTATTATTAATTAATGATACTAATCTTGTTAAATTTTCTATTCCTCCTCCTATTTCATAAATATTAATTAATTTCTTTTTTGATTTTTGAAGTCTCATAAAACCATAATTTATACCACATGTATGTGTATAGTCATCTATATGGGTTTCTCCTGTTGATAATAATGTAAAGATTGTTGATTTTCCACTTTTTTTTGGTCCTATTATAATTAAATTTTTGGTTTGTTCTTCTAAGTTATTATCTTCTGATATTAACATAAATTTTCCTTGTTCTAATATATTAAATTTTGATTTTTTTTTGGTGTCTTCTTCTTTTTTTTCTTCTTTTTTCTCCTCTTTTTTTATTTCTTTTTTCTCTTCTTTTTGATTATTACTTAAAGGCTCATTTAATTGGTTTTCTTGTATATTTTGTTCATTAGACATTTTTATATATTTAAATAATTATTCAAAGTTATATATTAAATTTAAAAAAATATATATATTTTAAAAATATATTAACATAATAAGTAATCTCTAAAAAAAATATAAAAAAAAATAAAATGGAAGATTATAATGTTAAATTAGACCAATTTATAGAAAAATTACAACAATGTGAATACATTCAAGATGATAAAAGTGTAAAAGAACTATGTGAAAAAGCAAAGGAAATCTTATCAAAAGAAGAAAATGTAATATACCTGAATGCCCCAATAACAGTAAAAAATATTAAAAAATTACAATATATAAAAAAATATAATAAAAAATAGGTTTGTGGAGATATACATGGTCAATTTTATGACTTAATAGAATTATTTAAACATGGAGGTGAAGTAACCCAAACAAATTATTTATTCCTAGGAGACTTTGTAGACAGAGGATATAATAGTGTCGAAACATTCCTCTTATTATTATGTTTAAAAGTAAGATATCCACAAAGAGTAGCTTTACTAAGAGGAAATCACGAATCAAGACAAATAACACAAGTATATGGATTTTATGATGAATGTTTGAGAAAATATGGTTCTAGTAATGTATGGAAATATTGTACAGATGTTTTTGATATGTTAACTTTAGCTGCTGTTATTAATAATAAAGTATTTTGTGTTCATGGCGGTTTATCACCTCAAATTACTACTATTACAGATGTAAAATTTATTTTTTTTAATTTTTTTTAATTGAATTTTTAGATTAAAAATATTAATAGATTTCAAGAAATTCCTCATTGTGGTCCAATGTGTGATTTCCTTTGGAGTGATCCTGAAGATATTGATGATTGGGAAAATAATCCTAGAGGAGCTGGTGTTATTTTTGGTGTTAAAGTTGTTGATAAATTTTTAAAAACTAATAATTTTGAATTAATTGTTAGAGCTCATCAATTAATTATGGAGGGATATAAAATACATTTTGATAATAAGTTAATTACCATTTGGAGTGCTCCTAATTATTGTTATAGATGCAATAATGTTGCTGCAATTTTACAATTAGATGAAAATTTAAAGACTAGTTATATTACTTTTAATGCTGCTCCTGAAGATTATAAACCTGCTCCTGAGAAAAAGCCTTTACCTGAATATTTTTTATAAAATAATCAAAATATTTATGTTTATTATGTGTTTTAAATTTTTATTAAAAAATATTCATTTTTTTAAAATAATTATTTGCAAAATTTCTATACTAATTATCATAATTTAAAAGCACGATAAACTTAATATATAAAAAATATATATTAAATAAAATATTAATTAAACCCAAATATTAAAAGAACCGTCCCATGATGAAGTACATAAATAATTATTATGAAACAATTTTACAAATATAATAGTATCGTCATGACTTTTAAGAATAGTTTCTTCAATATCATTTTTATAATTATATATAGAAACGTTACCATTACTATAACCACAAATAATTTTTCCATCATTAGTATGACCTAGACTATAAACAGGTTTTAAATGTTTAATATCATAAGTAATTTCACTTTTATTTAAATTTAAAATAATAATTTTATGTATACCATTAAGTAACAAAACTTCATTTTGATTAATTAAATCCATAGAAATTAAAGAATAATCAAATTTAAATTTTTTCACACATTTCCTACTATAAATATTCCATAATCTAACATGAGCATCTAAAGAACAAGAAATAATCATTCCATTATCTAATTCAAAAACTCTTTGAACACTTTGTTTATGTCCAATTAATTCAAAAGAAGAATAATCTTGTAACATATCCCAAACACGAATTGTTTGATCAGAAGAACAAGAAACAATTTTTGAATTTTTAATTTGTATAACTTGAATTACACTTCCAGAATGACCAGTTAAAATTTTTTCTCTTGTTCTATTTTGTAAATTCCATATTCCAATTGTATGATCTGATGAACCAGTTGATAATAAACCATTACTTAATTCAATTATTGATAAAATTGAATTATTATGTCCTTGCATATTTATATAAGGAACTGATTCTCCTAATTTCCAAATTTTTATTGTTCTATCTGTAGAACATGATGCAAAATCACCATTTTTTAATAAACATACTGATTCTATTGTTGAACCATGATAATTTCTAAATTTATATACTTTTAAAAATTTATTTTGTTTATGATTAAATTTTATATTTGTTTGTAATTTAAAATTATGAATTATTTCATTTGATTTAATATTTATTGGGAGATCTAAATATGAAAATGAAGATTTTTCACGTAAGGATGATAAAGAACTTTTTATTGATTTTAATATATGTAAAATATTATCGAAATTTGGAGAAATTTTTAGTAAATTTTCAGTCATTTGGTTTAGTGAATCTAATTTAAAATGTGCAAAATTTGACATTGAATTTGTAAATTTTGTATTTTTAGAAGTACAAAAATCATCAAATAATTTAGGAAGAAAATTTTCTAATTCTTTATTAAAATTTTTATCCCAATTATACAAATCATTTATTTCATTTTCTACTTTTTCTAAAACAATTGAAATTTCATTTAATTTATTTTTTAATTGTTGATACATTACTTGTTGATTTATTATAAGAGATTTTAAATCATTTATTAAATCTCTTTTTACTTTATATTGACTTATTTCTAAAAATTCATTCCATTTTATTTCATTCACAGTTTGAATATCACTAAATGATTTTAAATTGATTAATTCATTTAAAGAAGTTAAAGAAATTAAATATGGGAAACAATCACATTTTATTTTTATTACTGGATAATATTTTGATAAGGAATGTTCAACTTTTAATATTAATGGTGGTATTAATTTACATTTTGGACATATTATATTAAATTGTTTTAGCATTTTATTTATATTCTCCAAAATATTTTATTGCAAAAATGGAGAGAATTGAAAAAAATTAAAAAAAAATTTATTTTTTAAATTTATTTTTTTTTTTTCATTTAAATAATAAAATAAGTATATAGATTTATATATAATATCTAGAAAAATATATATAAAAATATTACTTTATTTAATAATAAATTTTTTTATTTTAATATTTTATAATATTTGATATGTGAAATTTTAATTTTTTGAAATAAATTTTTTTTCAAAAAATAAAAAAATTTAAAAAGTTATAAATAAATAATATATATAAATCAAAAAGATTAATCAATGAATGAATTAAAAATCTCATATGAATTAAAATCAAAATATATTCCTGAAGAAAAAATAGAATATGATATTTCAAGTGATAAAATAGAAGAAGTGAGTAAAATGACAAATTGCAAAATTTTAAATAACATTGGTTCAGGAGGTTTCAGTATAGTTAAACTTGTATATAGAGAATCAGAAAATAAATATTATGCATTAAAAGTTGTAATAATAAATTAAATAACAATTATAGATTAATTTAAAAAATAAAAAATTTAAAAAAAAACCAGAAAGCAAAAATCGAGAATTAATAAGAAATGAAATAGAAATAAATTTAATGTTAAAACATCCAAAAATAGTAAATTTATATTCAAATTACGATTTAAATGAATATGTAATGTTATTTATGGAATATCTTGATAATGGTGATTTAAAAAACTTTATAAAAAATTTTCGAAATAAAAAAGGACAAAGTAATTTATCAGAATTACTATGTGGTCATTTTATGATACAATTATTAGAAGCATTATATTATTTAAAAATGAAAAATATTATTCATAGAGATATTAAACCAGATAATATAATGTTAACTTCAAATTTTGATGCAAAATTAGGTGATTTTTCCTTATCGAAAATTATTCCTGAAAATTCAAAATATACTACTTCCAGAAGTGGAACTTTACCTTATTTAGCTCCTGAATGTGTTACTAGGAAAAATATTTTATCTTATCAATCAAGTTTTAAAGCTGATATCTTTTCTTTGGGAATTGTTATGTATTTTTTTTTATTTAATTCACATCCATTTCAATATAAAGTAAGTTTTTTATTTTTTTAATATTTTTTTTTTATCTTTTTTTTTATTTATAGAATTCTATGAGTGCTGGCGAATATTCTAATCAATTACGTAAAGAAGAACCTAGTTATAAAGGGAATGAAATTACAAAATGTTGTAAAGATTTTTTAAAAGGATTACTTGCTAAAAAAATAAAAAAAAGATTATCTATTGTTGAAGCTATTAATCATAATTGGATATTAAAAATTAAAGATATTGTTTATAATGTTCAAGAAAAATATAAAAGTGATCCTGAAAAAATGATATTAATTATGAATAATTATAAGTTAGATGATTCAGTTTTTGAAAATGATAAAAATAGTGTTGGGTATGTTACTACAAATACAAGTGAAAATTTTGATGATAATAATTTAAATGATAAAATTTTATCCAAAAAAAGATATAGACATCCAAAAATATAATATAAAAGAATAATAATAAAAATGGAATTTAAATAATAATTTATTTTTTAATATTAAAACAATTAATTGATTTATTTGATTTTCATAAATTAAAAAAAATAAAAATATAAAATAAAAAAATACTAAAAAAAAACAAAAAAAATGGGATGTACATCATCAAGAATAAAAGAAGAATCAAAAACCAGAAAAGGCAATAATCATAATAAATTATTTCCAAATTACCAATATGAATATGACCTAAAAAAATTTCCAGATATGGAAGAAACAACAAGTACAATAAAAAAAAATTAAAAAAATTAGATAATAAAACAATAGGAAAAGGAATAAAGGAAATACCATCATATAAATGTGATTTACCATATGATAAATTAAATGAATTAAGAGAAAAATTTTGGGAAAGTAGAAAGTCAAATAAAACATTATGGAAAATAATAAAAGAATGTTGTGAAACTGATTCTGAAACTGCAGTACTTTTATTAGAAGCTGCTGGAATGGCTTGTCATAAAAATTTAAGAAATGTTTTTTTATTACATACACCTGATTTTATTTTTAGAGTTCCAAATTATTGTATTTGTGATCCTTTATTTGAAAGAGATTATGATATTTTGAAAAATAAATTTAAAGATGTTAATGAAAATAAAATTGTTATTGTTTTATCTTATTTAGATAAAAATAAAAATGTTAAATTAAATGTTACTAATAAAATGAAAGTTAAGGATGTTAAAAAAATGTTTGCTGAAAATATTGGAATTGATGATGAAAAATGTAAAATTAGATTTCTTTTTAAAGGACAAGAGTTAATTGATGATAATTTATTATGTTATAATAATGTTGAAAATATGAGTAAAATTCATGTTATGGTTAATCAAATTGAATAAAACTAATTTTTTTTATATATTATTTTATTAATTTTTGATTTAAAGTATAATATAAAGATAATATATTTTATTTTTTATTTTTTTAAAAATAAATTCTTTAAAAAAAAGCAAAGTAACAAATTCAAAATTATTAAAAATATGTCTTTAAATTTAGATGATAATATTAAAAAGTATTTTTTAATAAAAATATTAAAAGAAAGAAATAATTCTGCAAAAAAAATTCAACAGTCATGGAAATGTAAGCTATTTAATAATATATAAACCTAATTACAATAGATTATAATTTTAAAAAGTCAAGAAAAAAATTTGAAATTGTGAAAAAAATTTTAGAAAAAAGATTAAAATCTCAAAAAATTTTATCATTACATATAAAAACTTTTTTATATAGAAAAAAAGTTATTGGGTTAATTAAAAAATTAAAATTATATTATACAATAATACCAAGTATTCAAACTTCAGAAGAAATAAAAATTACAATTATTTTTTCAAATTCTCAAAAGAGAACTTTTCCTCTTTATTTTTGTCCAATAAGAAAACAATATTTAATTGATATAGACAGATATTTAATTAAAAAATTAAAATATAAGTTTTATTTTATTATGGATGGTATAAAATTAGTTGATACAAAATATAAAATAATTTATCAATTAGGAAATTACTATAATATAATTAATTTTAAAGATATTCAAGATAATGAATATAAATTAGAAAAAGTATATGATAAAGAAATCGAAAATTATTATAATTCTTTATTATCTGATTCTGAATCAAATATTACTAATGTAAGTTCTAGAGATGATTTAACGGAAAAAAAAATTGCCTCATCTCATTGTAGTTCTTTAATTAATGGTTTAACAAAATATAATGAACAATTTGTTTCTACTAGTTCTGTAAAATCAATTTTGAAAGAAAGAAAGTTTTATAGAGAAAAGTCTTTTAAAAAAGTTTCTTTTGGAAAAGTTGAATATCATTCAGAATATTAATATTATTATTTATTTTATGAAAATGTGTAAAATATTTTAATCAATATTTAAAATCAAAATTAAAATATAATTTTATAGATAATGAAAAAGAAATTTTTGGAAAATTCTGTTTTTAAATTTCTTTATACATAAATAAAATAGTATAATATATAATGTATTATTAATTATAATAATTAATAAAAAAAATTTTGATATTCAGATTTTAAATATTTTTAATTATTTTTTTTAGATATTTTTTAAAAATAATAAAATGAATAAAACATTAAAAATTAAAAAAATATTGATTTAAAATTTTAATTATTTTTTATTTTAAAATAGTAAAAATTTAAAAATTGATTTTTATTAATTTATAAAAATCTTTATTTAACTTTTTTATTATCTTTTGAATTTATTTTTTATATTTTTTCTAATTCTTCATTTTGAAAATTTTATAATTACATAATATTTATTTTATATTTATATTTTTATTATAATAACTTTAAAAATTTTAATTTTTGAATAAAAAGAAATAAAGTTTATTTATAATAAATGAGAGGTAACCAAAATTTTTTTCAGTATAATCAAACTTCACCTATTAAAGATGAAAAAATAAGTTTAATAGATGAAAAAGAATTTCAAAAACCAAGAATGAATCATTTTATGAATAAAAATCCATTCATAAATGAGAATAATAGTTTTTTCAATAATAATAATTTTAATAATGGAGGAAATAACTTCAATAATATAATCCCAATAAGAAATGAATCACCTCAATTTTATAATGAAAATAATAATATAAATAATCAATTAAATGATACATTAAAATATAAAAATGAAGAATTATCCAAAAAAAATGAATCTTTAATTTTAGAAAAAGAAGATTTAACAAAAAAAAATGATGATTTAATAGTTAAAATTGAATCTAAAGATTTAGAATTTAAAAAATTAAATGATTTATTTGACCAATTAAGTGAAGAATATTCAAAATTAAATTCAAAACATAATACATTAATGGTTTATGCTTCAAATTTACAAAAAAAAGTTGATATATTAAATATTGAATTGGCTGATGAAAAAAAATTATCAGAAAAAAATAAAGATGTTAATAAAATTATTTCTGAAAAAGATTCTATTATTGAAATTCTTCAAAATGAAATTAATTATTATAAAAACCAATTTCAAAAGGAAAAAATGAATAGTAATTATCAACAATTTCCCTTACAATTTCAAATTCCTTTTCAACAAAATGATAATGTATTAAATAAAAAATTAGATTTGCTTTTAGAAAATTATTCAAAAGAAAATAAGAAATTAAAAGAAAAAATAAATAAATTAAAAAAACAATTAAAAGATAATTTTAATAATAAAAATAATTTTGAAACTCAAATTAATATTCAAATAGATAATTTTAATAATATAATATCAGATTATAATGAAAAATTAAATAATGCATTATCTCAAATTCCAGAATTATTTAATCAAGATAATAAAGAAGGTGCTGCAAAATATTTAGTATCACAAGTTAATGATTTTATGTCACAAAATCAAAAATTAATAGAAGAAAATACAAGATTATTAAATCAAAATAATCAATTAGAAAATGAATTACAATATTATAAAAATTTACCTTATGAAAATAATGAAGAATTTGAAATTGAAAATAATAAAGATGAAAGTAAATCAATTATTGATTTAAATCAAAGAGTTGAAGATTTAGAAAATATAATAGAAAAATTAAGAAATGAAAATAATTATAATCAAATGATTAATATTCAAGATAATATTCTAAATAATAATGATGAAAATGGAATGAAAGATGCATTAATGAATACTATGAATGAATTAAGAGAAAAAGAACAAATTATTGAAAATTTAAAAAATCAATTAAAACAAACTTTGTCTAATCAAAAAATGAGTTTTGATGATAAAGAAATTGTTTCTTCAATGAGTCAAAAATTAAAAGAAAAAGATTCAATGATTCAAAATTTACAAAAACAAATTCACGGTGAAGATTATCAAATTAAAAATAAATATGAAGAAATCTTAAAAAGTAAAAATGATTTTTTATCATCTAATGAAAAGTAATTTAATTATATTTTTTTTTATGTTTAAATTGAATTATTATTAATTAATATTTTTTAAAGATTTACAATTATATTGCTATTATATTTAAAATATAAAATTCAATCTTCCCCATCATTATTGTTTAAAAAATTATTCATTTTTCATATATTTTTCAAATTTTTAATCTCTTTTTAATTATTTGATATTCAATATTTTTTTCCTTAATAAATTTTTTAATTCATATTTTTTAATTTTTCAATACCATGATGTTGAAATTGAACTATTAGGATAAGATATTATATTTTTATTTTCTTTATTCATATTTTTTTCTTTTTTTGAAACTTCTTTTTTTTCTTCATCTCTTTTATAAAGAATTGTTTCTTTTCCATTTTCTATTATCCTTTTTATTTTTCTTTGTGTAATTTTTGAAATTCCTTTTTCTTTATTTAATTTATGAGTTTGAATTTTAATTTTTTTTCTTAAAAATTTTTTATTTTTTTTTTTTATATCTATTTCAAATAATTTTTTATCTTTTATTTCATTCTTTATATTTTTTTCTAATTGTCTATTTAAATTTAATCTGCAAATAATAAATTCACTCTCGAAAATATTATTTATTAATTTTGAACAAATACATATTAATTCTTCATTATTTTTTAATTGATTAGATAATAAAAAGATTTTATTTGATTTTAATAAAGATAAAAAATTAAAAACTGAATTTGATGGATAAATAATTTTTGATATAGAAAATCCAGAAATTGCAAAATTAAAATTAGTATTTTTAATATTATTATTTAAATCTGATATAACAATTTTTTTTTCATGGTAAGTTAAAAATCTATTTATTTCTATTCTAGGAAAAGAAATTGATTCGAAAAGATAATTAACAGAAAATATATACTTTTCTTTATTATGTGAAATAATTAAATTATTTTGTATATTTGTTAAAAAAGTAATTTTTGGATTTAAAAATTGATTTAAAAAATATTCGTTTATTATTTTAATTTTCTCAATTTCATTATTTGGCTTTTCAAAAAGATGAAACTGAGGTTTTTCAAAAATATTTATTAATTTCTTATATTCTTCACTTAATTCATCTTTTATCTCTGAATTTAATTTTTTATTTTTTACTTTTTTTTTATCCATTATTTTTCAGTTAATTTATTTATTTAAGTTAAATAATTATAATTAAATAATATTATTTAATTTTTATTTATTATTAAAAAAATAATAATAACAAATAATTAAACTATATTATAAAATTAGTAAAATTATTATATTATATTTATTGATTTATTTAATTGTTTATTAATAATAATTAAATTATGGATCAATTTCTTTAATTTGCAACATTGCATTAGGAAATAAGTCTTCTTCTTCTAAAGTTTTTTCTTTATTTTCATATTTTTTGAAAGGAAAAGTTTGAATTAGGATAAATTTATTAATATATGGTTCAGTATAAATTTCTCTTCCAATACTTTCAATAAAATTATATAAAATTTGAATTTTATCACTTTTTAAAAATTTTCTTTCGGCATTTTTACTTCCATCAGGATATCTAAAAACAATAATACATTTATTAGGATTTGAATCATCAGGTTCAGGTGGAAGTGAATTTTTTAACATAATTGACTTTTCTTTTAAAATCTTTTCTTCTTCTATTTTTTTTTTTTTTTCTTCTTCAATTCTTTTTTCTTCTCTTTTTTTTTCTTCTAATAATTTCCTTTCTTTTTCTTTTTTTTCTCTTTCTTTTCTTTCTAATTCTTCTAAATCTCTTTTTTGTTGTTGAATAACATCTCCATTACTTATAAAACAATAATCATCAAAATTAGAATTATTATTTGTAATTTGTGAATTTGGATATGGTGTATTTGATATTTTTTTATTATTTGTTTTTACAATATTTTCTGCACTTTGAATTGCTTCTTTGAGTGAATCTAATGTTAAATAACCTGGTTTTGTCTTTTTTATAATCACAAAAGAAGTTTGATTTTTGTATTTACAAATTAACATTATTGGAAATTTTGTAATGTGAATATTTGATAAAATATCTTTACCAATTTCACTTAAATTAAATAAAGGAAAAACTGTTTTATTATTAAATAAATTTAATAAAGATAAATTATTAATTATTCCATTAATAACTGTATTCATTGATAATATTGATTTTTCATCATAAATAAAAAATATTCCAAGTTTATTATTTTTTAAATTTGAAATAAATAATTCATAATTTGAAGCATAACCCTTAATTTTATTAAAATTAGAAACACCATATTCATTAGGATAATTTTTAGGACCAAATAAACTAAAAAATGCACTAAATAATGATTGTTTTTGTGGAATGTTAATAGGACAATGTTCATATTTTGAAAAGTCAAAATTACTAATTTTAACTTTTGGAACATTGTAATTATTTGAATAATTATAATTTAAATTTGGAGTTGAAATATTTGTATTATAATATTGAGGATTTGATAAATTTTCATTATTATAAAGTCTCACTGCTTTTACTTCATCCCAATTTGCTTTTTGTAAATACTTTAATGCTATATCATCATTATTATTTTCAATCATTAATTTAAATGTTTCTATTTTTTCAGCATAGTTCAATTCAATATTTTCTTTTTTTTCATCTATTTGATTTTCATCTTCCATTTTCATTTTTTATATTTAAAATATTTTAATTGAAAAAAATATAATATCAATATTTTAAGTTTTATTATATATACTATTTAATTGGAAATATTTTAATTTTTTTTAATTTAATAACCTTCATTTGACCAAGTAATATTAAAATCAGGATAAAATTTTTTTAATATTTCAACAGTTTTTTCATGTTGACCTTCATATCTTCCATAAGCATTTGAATATCCATATACAAAAATATTCTTTTCTTCAGGTTCAAATTTTATTCTTCCTCCTCCTAAACATTTTGTTTTAGGTTTTTGAATTCCTGTTTTTTCTATTTCTTTTATAAAATTATGATATATTCCTTTATGATATTTACATTTTTTTATTCCTCTTATATAAATTTGATTATTATAATTTATTTGTACATATTTATATACTCCTTTTGGTTCAATAAAACAAATAGGGATTTCTGTTTTGTTTGATTCATTTTTTTTTTCCATTTAAATATTTTTAATTTTAAATATTTTTATATTAAAAAATTTTCTTTTAATTATTATTTATTCAATAATATCTAAATCTTCATTTAAACCTAAATTATAATCTCCTTTTAAATCTAAATATTTCATTTTGTTTAATTTACTATTTTTCTTTCTTTTTTCTCTTGAGTATATTCCAACAACATTTCTTTTTAATAAATTTTCCCATCTTTGAGAAAGAGGATTAACAGAATGATTTAAATTTCTTAATGGAATATTATTATTTTTAATCTTAAAATCTTCTAATAAATCTTGATCATCAATTATTCCTTTTTTTAATTGATTATATTTTATTTTTTCAATTTGTTCTTTTTCTTTTTTTTCTTCTTCTTCTTTTTTTTCATATTCTTTTCTTTCTTTTAATAATTTTTTTAATCCTTTCATATTTCCAATTTCTAATTTTAATTTTTTATTTTCAATATTTTGTTTATCAATTAATTTATTTACTTTTTTTTTTTCTTTAATTCTTTTTTCTTTTTTAGTTAATCTATTTAAATCTGAAACAGGTTCATTATTTGAAATTTTAATTAAACTTATATTAATTTCTTCTTCATTTTCATCATCACTTTTGAA
>Ga0256407_10004235_pt1 | contig 24246 bp, 21 predicted proteins | sample RumenRJG_04DNA_FD_193489 | JGI IMG/M metagenome (GOLD analysis project Ga0256407, IMG submission 193489) | Bovine rumen microbial communities from Lethbridge, Alberta, Canada - RJG_04 | ecosystem: Host-associated > Mammals > Digestive system > Stomach > Rumen | place: Canada: Alberta... | reverse complement strand
GACACACTGGAGGATCAGCGCAAAAAGTATGAAGAGGTTAAGAAAGCCATACAGGAAACAACGGCTGAGAAGATCAGGGCTAAGTATGTGGAACAGGCCATGCAAAAGGCTAATGATGATCATGCAGAATCACTCAAAAGGCTAAAGGAGGCAGCAGAAGAGGCCACACATAAGGAGTTTGCTGGCTACCAGCAGAATTACACAGCCAGAGGATCCTCTGGCACTGTAGAGACATACAGACAGGTAGCATCAAAGAATATCAGAGAGGCTTCTGATGCCATGTGGGAGATCGTTGAATCAATGGCACAGGACGCTTCCAGGAAACTTGTGGGGCTTACCGATGATGCTTATACAAATACCTACAATGAGATCATCAACAATATCACTGATGCCATCCAGAAAGGCACGAATGCCAGTGGTGCAGAGATCCAGGCTTTCAAGCCAGCACTACAGAGCTACCTGGATGAGTATGTGAACACAGCCCAGACAGCACAGAGCGAGATAGCTAAGATCGACAGGGAGATCGGATCGTTTATGGCTCCAAAAGATCCTACTCCTGTAGTGGAGAGCGTGAACTATGTGGAAATGAGCTTTGATGATCTGGATAAGAAAGTAAAGGCGAATCAGGATGAGATAGACAAGCTGAATGGTATGATAGTCAATCCTCAGACTGATGCAAGCCAGATAGATGATCTGAAAAAGAAGCTCCAGGAGTGCTTAGGGCTGCAAGCCCAGTTGAACGGTGCTATTACCACTAAGATGAACGACCTGAATACTGACAGCGGGATCCAGGATCGTATCAAGCAGCTACGTGAAATGATCTCCACTGAGCAATACGGATCAGAACAGCGTAAGAAGCACATCAAGGAACTACAGCAGCTCCAGAGCAAGCTCCAGCAGAACAGCCCTACACAGCCTAAGAGCAAGGCTGGAAGTAACAACCAGGAACAGAATGCGAACCAGCTGGAGGAAAAACAGCTGGAGGCACAGCGCAAGCTGGAAGAGGCACGTATCGCTGTAATGGAAGAGGGCTATGCCAAACGTAAGGCTACCCTGGATCTCCAGCATCAGAGAGAGCTTGACCGTATCGCTAAGGAGGAAAAGGAGCTGGAGAGAGCCAGAAAGAAAGCTGATCCAAAGAGCGGTGGCTTGACTGATGAGGAAAAACGTAGCTTTGAAGAGAGGCGCAAGCTGGCTAACCAGTCTTACGAACAGGAGAGTATCAGGCTCTTTGACGGTGAGATCGAATATAAGAAGAAACAGTATGAGGCTTATTTCTCCTGGGTGAGGAATGTAGGCCAGGACGTGGCTAACGCTCACTTCAAGGATCTCATAGCTGACGGATCCAGCTTTATTTCCTGGGTAAATTCCCAGATTGCACAGCTGGAGGCAAAGAGACAGTCACAGCCTCAGGACTTTACGGATGGTGATGCCAATGCCCTCAATGCCCTCAGAAACCAGCTTGATGAGCTGACAGGCCAGAAATCCAGTATGGATAAGTTCAAGGAATCACTTACACAGAACATCCGACAGGCTCAGACGCTGGCACAGAAGCTACAGACGGTAGCTGAAATGAGGGATCGCCTGGCACGTGGAGAGTTCCACCTGAATACCGATGAGAATGCCGCTGCCAACCTTGCACTTAACCAGCAGGAGAGTGAGCTGAGCCAACAGGTGACAGAAGAGGTGCTGAATAACTATAAGACCTTTGAAGAGCAAAAGCTGGAGATCACACAGCAGTACCAGCTCCTGAGGAATGAGGCTGAGAAGCTGGGGCTTTCTGAGCGTGTGGCAATGATCAACCAGGGAGAGGCTGAGGCTCTTTCAGCCCTCAATGCCCAGATGCTGATGCAGACTGAGAGCTGGAAAAACCTGTTTGCCGATCTCGACAGCCTGACAGTAGAACAGATCGAAAAGCTGATAAGGGATATTCAGGATAAGATGAGCACAGCGGATCTGAAACTGAATCCAGCCGATATGAAAGCAGTCCTGGATAAGCTGGATGAGGCTAAGAAGAAAGTGCTCGACACCAACCCATTCAAGGCTCTGGGCAATGCCCTCAGTGAGGTGTTCAAGAAGCAACAGGACGGATCAAAGAAAACATCCAAACAGATCAAGACAGACTGGAAGAATCTGGGTGATGCTACTAAGGCTTGCTTTGACTTCGTTGATGATGCCATTGATAGTTGCTCTGTGTTGGGTGATATGCTGGGTGATACAGGAAAGTCAGTGATCAGTACCCTCAGTGGTATTGCAACGGCTGGTGTTGCTATGTCAGAGGCTATTGCAACAGCAGAGAAAGGCAGCGTAATTCTTGCAGCCATCAGCATTGCTCTCCAGGCCATCAACTTCATAGCTGGTTTGTTCAACAATGACGATGAGATCGAAGAGCATATTCAGAGCATACAGCGTGAGGTGGATGCACTTGGCAGTGCTCTCAATAGGTTGCAGAATGCCTATGAGCACACCTACTGGGTGTTCAATGATGAGGAAGAGGCAGCGTACAGGAGGCGGCTTAATGCCATCCAGGATCAGATCAAGGCTCTGGAGGCTGAGGCAGATCTGGCACGTCAGATGTGGCAATTCTCAAAGTATGCTGAGCTGACTAAGCAGATCAAGGATCTCAGGTATGAGCTGGAAAAGGCACAGCGCACAGGTGATATGTTTGACCTTATGCAACTCCAGACGGAAAACCTGAGAAAGCAACAGGTGTTGATCCGTGAACAGATCGAATCTGAAAAGGATAAGAAAGATACCGACTGGGATAAGATCTCTCAGTGGGAGGAAAAGATCAAGGATATTGATACCCAGATACAGGATATTGAGCGTAGCATGATGGAAACCCTGGCTGGCACAGATGTAAAGACAGCCATTGATGAGTTTGCTGATGCCCTGGTGGAGGCTTACGATCAGGGTATAGACCGTGCTGAGGCTCTTGGTAAGAAAACAAAGGAGGTGCTGAGGAATGCCGTGATAGAGGCTCTGAAAAGACAGTTCCTGGCTAAGGGTATCAATGATGCCGTGGAGTATCTGGGTAGTGCCATGCAGGATAATACACTGACAGATCAGGAGCGTGCTCACTTTGAGGCAATGGTAAACCAGGCAGGGAACCTATTCAATAATGCCCTGGATGGTATTGGTGACTGGATCAAGAATGCCGAGGAAAAGACAGCCGATCCTCTCACTGGAGCCGTACAGGGGATGAGTGAGGAAACAGGTGGCATAGTAGCTGGTAGGATAAATGCCGTGGTGATCAACCAGAGTGAACAGCTGGAAATGACCAGGCAGCTATTGTTATTCCAGGCAGCTATCAGCACCAATACGGCTAACACCGTGGAAGAGCTGAAAACCATCAAGGGTATGTTCCAGACGCTCATAAGCTCTGGCAACCCATTACTGGCACAGGGAATATCTTAAATAGTATTGTATATGGAACTTAACAGACAGCTGAAACAGGACGGTATAGCCGTGGGACTTTGCTCACAGTACCAGGGCTTGCTCGACAGGAGCGATACCGTGGAAAAGATGGTGAGGCTCTTCATCAGGGGGATAGACTTCTGTATTAAGAACGACTATCCAACCCTGGAGTTCATGCGTAAGAACTTCAAGGGTAAGAGTGAGCCTTACGGTGGATATGTGGATGATGAGATCACAGGACTAAGGAATGCTCCAGACGTGGTGCTGAATGGGAATTGCAAAGCCTTGCTTGAATACGATGAGTACAGCGTTTCCAGGCTCTATGTCAGGCACGGTAGCCAGGCTGCAATCAATGTCAGTGATCATGCCATGCTAACAATAGACGCTTTTGATAACTCTCACTTGGTAGTAGCCGTGGCTGGTGGCAATGCCCAGGTGTTAGTGAACAAATACGGTGATGCCCAGGTGGAGTGTATTGGCTCTGGGATAAAGGTAAATAGTATAAACAAAAAAACATATTGAATTATGAAACAAGATGGATTGATTCTGTATTTGCCGTTTGATGATCCAGACGGTGGTGGCAAGGCTTATGACTATTCAAGTAGCCGTGCGGATGCTGTGCTTTCAGGTGATGCCTGTTTCTCCAGGGATGCAATGAAAGGAAAGTCTTTTCAGTCTAACGAGGGCAATGCCCAGACATCAAGGGCAATTCCTTTCAGTGGTGACTTCACTTTGACGATGTATGTTAAGCCTGTGACTGATCAGTTAAACTGGCTCCTTAACTACAACGCTGTTGATTCGTATCTGGAGCAATGGCTTACTGTTACACCTGAGCAATGGCACTCTCTGACTTTCATTAAAAAGGACACGACATTTACTGTCTATCTGGATCTTAACCAGGTTTACACAGCACAGCTCACAGGAACTCCAGTAGGACTTTCGATCAATGACAATGTGCTGATGTCTGGCACTAAAACCCTGCTGGATGAGGTCGTGCTTTACAACCAGGCATTAACCCTGGATGAGCTTACAGAGATCACCAAAGATTCTACTGATGTGGAGTACTACATCAACGGTATCAACTTCAAGGAGTTTGGTGTGTATGTGAGCAAGGCTAACGGCCTGGTGGGAAATCTGGAACGCAAGGAGGGTGCTACTGCTGAGTACGACACCTATCATGGACGTGCCTATGATTACGACTATGTGAAATTCAAGGAGCGTAAGATCTCCCTGGAATGCTTCATAGAGGCTCACAGCAGATCTTCTTTCATTGAGTGGATGCACCACTTCTTTGAGCAATTCAGGATGAGAGGAACCAGGAGGCTCAGGGTGGAGTACAACGGATCTACAAAGCCGCTGGTATATGAGGTGATCATGCTGGAGGGATCTGATCCTGATAAGACATTCCCAAAGTACAATGAGAAGATGATGGTTGGTACTTTCACGCTTAACCTGGAAGAGCCAGATCCTGTTAAGATGGTACTGAGGCACATAGGGAAAACTGCAAACTCGCAAAGCTCCATTACCCTTTCAACTCCAAAGAAGCTGACGATCAGCTGGGGTGACGGTGAGTTTACTACTGGAGTGATTGGCACAAGCCAGACGATCACACATACCTATGCACAGGAGGGTACTTATGACATTATTGTATCTGGCAATGTTGAGGATATAACAAACCTGAGCACAAATGACATAGTAGTATGGCAAAAGCTGATGTAAAATACTATGTGGATGGTACGGACTTTGCCAGCTATGGTGTATATGTAACGGCCTCTGATGGTGTGGTGTGCAAACCCGCCATCAAGGATCTCCTGTCTGATGATTGGAGCTTTGCACATGGCACAGCCTATGACCTGAGCCAGGTATATTACAAAGAAGCAACACTACAGCTGAGGTGCTTCATTGAGGCCAGCGGTTTCAGTGATTTTATCACCAAAGCTACAAGTTTCCTGGGTGAATTTTCCGATGCAGAAGAGCATACGCTGGTGGTGAGGGCTGGAACCTCCAGCAGATATAAGCAGTGTAGCTTCACTGTGATCTGCAAGGATTCCGTGGATATAGAAAAGGCATGGAACCCGCTAAAATTTGTAGGCACTTTCACCCTGAAACTGACAGTACCACATCCAGGACTTCCAAGCGGATCCTGGAGTGGTGCTTCAAGTGTTGATAGCGTGGGTTATTCCATTGATGGGAGCATATTCACAAACTATGGTGTGTACGTGCAATCTTCATCTGGTATCGCTACAATCCCTCAGATCAAGGATCCGCTGACATACAACTGGGGAACGGCCAACGGCCTGGACTACCATCAGGACGGTGTGAAATATAAGGAGCGTACCATACAGCTGAAATGTATTGTGGAGGCCAGCAGTTTCCCTGATCTCCTGAATAAGACGCTTGCTTTCTTTTCCCTGCTGACTAAGCAAAGGACGCTGAGGCTCAAAATATCAGCTGGTAGCAACGATCTGGTATATGAGGTGATCTGTAAGGATGAGGTGAGGCTTGTTCCTGATTTCTCACACCAAAACAAGTGTGTGGGTACGTTCACTTTGAAGCTGGTGGAACCTGAGCCAGTAAAGAGGGTGCTTTACGGCAATGGCACTTGCACCATCACAATCCAGAGCAAATCCCCTGTCAATATCTATTGGGGTGACGGTACGCATACCTTTGACGTGAGCGGCAATGACGTAAGCCAGACCGTATCACACAGCGTTTCCTCCAATTACGTGATCATCACTGGAGAGCCTAACGACTTCACTTCATTCACTTCTAACTTTACTACGGTATGGAGCAGATTACTTTAATAAAGAGAAACGGTACTCAGGTAAAGCTATTCTCTAAGGAGCCGTTCAGGACGGTTAAGACTGCAACCCAGAGCAAGAGCCTGATGGGTGTAGATACCGTTACCCTGAGCATCCTTTCCAGGGAGATCCTTAGCTTTGACAAGGGGGATCGTATAGTTATCAAGGGTGAGAACTATTATATACGGACAAAGGTAAACAGGGAGCTGACATCAGACGGATATTTCAAGTATGATGCCGTTTTCTATGGTGTTCTTTATGACCTGATGAAAACACCATACAGGGATATGGATGCCTCAGGAAAGTCCACCACCTCCACCTTTGACCTGGTATATACACTGAGAGAATATATCCGTGTACTGATCTATAACACGAACCATGACTATCCAGGCTGGTGGGTGTTTAATGAAGCAGGATGCCCTGATAAGGATCCTATAGCCCTCCAGTTTAGCTGTAACAACTGCCTGGAGGTGCTTCAACAGGTGTGCCAGAAATTCAATGTGGATTTCCGCATCACTCAGAATAACAATGTTCGCACAATCCAGATAGGCCATTTCGGAAGCAATATAACACCTCCTGACGGATCGAGCTACTTTGAGTGGGGCAGGGGCAAAGGCTTGTATTCCCTGAAAGAGAACAAGGTGGATGATAAGTCTATCAAGACCAGGCTCTGGGTAGAGGGCGGTACTTCCAATCTGCCTACAGGCTACAGGGACTATGCCATGAGGCTCCAGCTGCCTATGAGACGTGTCAATAAGAATAGCCATACTCTTTCTGATGGCACTGTTATATCTGCTGGATCTGAGTATATCGGTATCGGCTCCGAGAATGAGCGGTATATCGAGGATTCAACACTTTCAAGTACCATTGGTGTTGATGCAGATTCTAAGCTGTATGATGATATAGTTCCTACTAAGACTGGTACTGTTACTGCTGTAGATAATGGTGACGAAGAGACAGAGACACCTCCAGACATCAATACGTTCTTTGATTCTTATTTGGATTTCGACATAAACGATCACCTGGTAAATAATGTGAGTGCAAAGATCACATTCATTTCAGGTAAGCTGGCAGGCCAGACACTGGAGATCGGAAAGTACGTCCACGATGATAGGAAAATTACGATCATCCCATTCCAGGATAGCAGGGGCTTGACGATCCCGACAGAGGGTAATAACACTGCTTTCCGTATAGCCGTTGGTGACAGATACAAGCTCACTGATGTTATCATGCCACAAAGCGTTATTGACGATGCTGAGGAAAACCTATGGTACGCTGGATATGATGATCTTCTCAAGCTGAAACAGACTAAGGTACAGTATTCTATGGAGCTTAACCGTATGAGGCTCCTGGAGCTGATGCCTACAGATTCTGATACAGTACTCTTTAAGCCTGGTGATTATTTGCCGATCAAAGATACCAGGTTTAATGTTCAAAAGTATATCCGCATCCAAAAGGTGGAGAGAAATCTTCTTTTGAGGCATGACTATAAGCTGACGATCTCTGACACTGCAAGCATTGACGTTATAACACAGGCCGTTGTAGATACCAATAACCATGAGGTTATCATTGTAAACAATGGGCTTAGGGATCTGTCAAAGATGAAGCGTGGCTGGAGAACCACTGAGGAACTAAGGAATATGGTGTTTGATACGGATGGCTACTTTGATACGGATAATTTCAGAGCCAACAGTATAGACACCAATATGCTAACTGTAGGATCAAAGAGCCAGCAGTTTGTCCTGGTTGGTGTTGTGATCCAGCCTAACTATGGAGGCAATAAAGACAGGATCGTTATCACGGCTGGAACGCTTGTGCATCTTACGATCTCTGATACAGAGTTCAGAAGCTGGGAAATGAGTGCTGCTGACGTGACAATGGAAAATGCCACTGGATATTACCTCTATGCAAGGTGTAAGAAAAAGCCAGAAGAGCATGAGGAACCAGAAGAGGGTGAAGAGCCAGAGCCTGACGTTTGGAAAGGCACGTGGCTGGTGACACAACAGCAATTCAGGGCTGATCCTGAGGGTGATTATTACTATTTCCAGGTTGGAATCATTGGATCAGCCTATGCTGCTACAGGTAGCCACACGGCTTTCCGTGATTTTGTCACCACATACGGCTTTACCAGGATTAACGGAAACACTATCACAACAGGAAAGATCGTAACCTCTGACGGTTATAACTACCTTGATCTGGATGGTGCTAAGTTCAGGATTGGTGACGCTAACAGCTCATTCGACTTCAATGTTACTGCAAGGAACCAGATCACGCTGAGAAACGTCAAGCTCATGTCAGGAACGGCAGAGGATCCTGTTTTCTCAGACATAGGTGTTTACCGTGGTGTGTTTAATCCTAACTATTACTATTATTATGGTGATGAGGTGTCATACACAAGCGGAGGTGCTACAGCCACATACAGGTATATCAACCCTCAGACTACTAAAGGGCATTATCCAACAGAAAGTGCCTATTGGGAAATAGTGGCTAAAGGTGCTAATGGTGCTGACGGTGCTGACGGATCTGATGGCACAAGGGGTAATTTCAAGAGCCGTGTGTTTAAGCGTTCAAACACCACACCAGCTACTCCAAGCGGTGGTACTTATGAAAACCCTGTACCCTCTGGGTGGTATGACGGTGTTCCTGGTGGAACATCAATACTGTGGAGTTCTGTATGTACGTTCTATGGAGGCGGTGGAAGCTCTGGCTGGAGCACCCCAGCACCTGAGACTGACACGGACACGCTGGATATAGAATTTAGTCCATCAACGACACAGCCAGCGGCTCCTACAGGCGATACTCCTTATTCCGACCATGAGAGCGAGGGATGGTATGATCCATCCTCTCCAAATTTCCCTACTGCTGGTACTATGATCTGGAGAGCTGAGAGAAAGGTTTCAAACGGTGAGTATGATGGAGAGTGGACTATATCGAGGATCTATGGTGAGAAAGGTGACAAAGGCCAATCGTCTTTCAAGAGCACCATGTTTGTCCGCATGAACAATACACCTACAAAGCCAGCAACGAACAAGGGTAGTTTCTTAGATCCAAGTCCATCTAACTGTCTGGCAGGAAAAAATTCAGACAATACCGATGTGTATTGGTCTGATGGGATCCCAAGTGGTACAAACAAGCTGTGGGCTACTTCAAGGATTTTCTCTTCTGATGGCGCATCCCCACAACAGACAAGCTGGAGCACCCCAAGACAAATGACCGATACGGACACCTATGACGTGGAGTTTTCCAATGTAAATACAAACCCTGGCAATCCTACAGACAACCCTAATAACTGGCATGATCCGAGTGAATCAGGAGTGGATTTCACTTCAATGGTCTGGAGGGCTGAGAGGGAATGTAAGAATGGAGTATGGGGAAGCTGGATTATCGTTCGTATCAAAGGCGAGAGAGGTAATGACGGAGATGATGGCAATGACGGATCAGACGGTCTTAACGGAGACTTCTTTGAATACCGTTATGCCAAGAACGGCTCCACATCAACACCTCCTACCCTAAATACATCGTCAAGAACTCCATCAGGCTGGAGTACATCAGTTCCTACCGTTGGAGCACTTGAATATCTCTGGATGACCGTGGCAAAGATTAGCGGCCAGACAAATACGCTTTTACAGACGTGGAGCACACCTGTTAGGATCACTCCCTATGATGGTGTGGACGGTGAAGATGGCAAAAGCCCAGTGATGGTTTTCCGTGGTAACTTTGACGGAAGCAAAACCTACTATGGTACTCAGTACAGGGTGGATGCCGTTAAGTACAACGGATCCTACTATGTTTGCCGTATTGACGCTGGATCATTCACAGGATCGAGCTATGTTCCTACCAATACCGATAAGTGGAATAGCTTTGGTGCTGAGTTTGAAAGCATAGCAACCAATTTGCTCCTGGCTGAGGGCGCAAGCATCGGAAACTGGTGGCATAGTGGTGGAAAGATCGTTTCTACCCTGGGAACAGGAAACAAGATCGAGCTGGATGCCACAACACCCAGGATATACCTGGAGAGTGCTACAAGTGGAGGATCTTACTCAGAACAGACAGGTCTGGGATCCAAGATCGAGCTGAATGCTGATACTGGAGTAGTCCAGGTGACAGCGAAGAATGCTCCAAGCTACAGCACAGGCACAGCCTATATGTCACCTACAGGCATATTTGCTAACCTGGCTGGAACCCAGGCGGTATCTTCGGTTACAGGCTATACAAGGAGGGCTGCAATGGTTGCCCTGGGTTATGGTAGTGTTTCTAAATCCTCATGGTCTCTGGGAGCTGATGAGGCTATGATAGCGGGGGTTTACGGAATGGCAAACAACAATAGCAACGCTCCAGCATACGGTGGTTATTTCCATGATCTGAAAGCGTGTGGATTCTTGTTCTATACTAAGTATATTGGAGATAGCACGTCTGGAACTGATCTTTATGTCAATAAGAATGTAAGCCAGGTGATCAGTGTGACTAACTCAGATACCAGAAAGAATGTATATCTGCCTAACGATGGATATGAGGGTAGGGTTATCTTCTTTCATCAGATGGGCGGTGGAGGCTTGCGTGTCTATCCACAGTACGGCCAGCATATTTATGACGATACATCCGAGAACAGTTACTATGATGTGAATGAGGGTGAAACGCTGATGGCGATCTTTGGTATCTGGTATAAGAACAGTGTCAAGACAGAGGTGTGGATTGTAAGGAAATTCAAATTTTTATAATATGGTTAAGTACGGAAAGATTGAAGATGGTGTGCTGAGATCCAGGGAGGTTGAGGCTTATCCAGAGCGTTACCAGGAAACTAAAAACGGTGTTACCCAGGTAAAGGAGCGTATCATTTCGGTGGCAGAACAGACAGCTGAGCTGGAAAAGCAAGGCTGGAAGCCTCTGGATGAAATTGATGAGAGCAAGCTGGAGTGCAATGATGGCTTCGCTGTGCGCATAGTAGCCGTGGAGTATGAAGATCACATTGGCTATGAATATGAGAAAGTGATCAATCCTCAGTACTACAGAAACAAGATCCAGGATCTGAAAAACGAGCTTGCAAGCACTGACTATAAGGTGATTAAGTGCTATGAGGCTTCCCTGGTTGGTGAGGCTATGCCATACGATACCCAGGAGCTTCACACTTCAAGGCAGTACATCAGGGATAGTATCAATGCCCTGGAGGATATGCTGGATAACATAGTAAAAGATCAGAGTGGAAATACAGGAGATTAACCAGGTGAATGGAGGGGTGGCTGGATTCCTCCAGGATCCTCCAAAAGAAAGGAGGTGGCAATGAAATAGTATCTGTTTGGGGGCTGAAATAGCGAAAAATGACGAATTTTGCAATTTTTCATGCTCAAAAAGTGTGTTTGTTGAACACAATTTCGTATTTTTGCAGTGTTGAAATTAAATATTGATTCAATATGAATGAAATGTATAGTCTCAGGATCCTTGCAAAAGGACAAATAACAAGCCTTTCCAGCGGTTTCTCCCTGGGAGGTAAGCCTTTCTCCATCTTCGTGCGCTCAAAGCAGCCTACATTAAACACAAATATGGTGGTGAACTGTAAGCTGATCTGCGACAAAGAGGCTGGTGATTTCCCGATCCTGTTAGGTGACTGGACACCTGGAGCGATCTGTGAACTTTCGGCAAATGCCATTGACCTGACACAGTTTGATGTGTACTGGGGTGCTGGTGAGAGTGTTTAATCTTTTAATAAAAAAATAAAACTATGGGTTTACTTTTAGGTAGTGGTAGTACAACACCACAATATCCGTACTCAATGTGGTACGGTGTTCAGGGCGATTTCACAAGCCAGGACTATCAGCTTACACGTGTGGGCAACCTGGACTTGCACAGATCTCTGCCTATTCAGAAGAAACTGAGACGTTTTGTAGAGAACACGGACGGATCGGTTAAGTATTATCTCCATGCTAACGACAGCCGTAAGAAAGATGGTGGTGCAGCAGCTACTATTGACGGATCGGACGGTAACGTGATGCTTGAAAAGCCAGAGTATTACAGGAGGGTTGAGATCTGGGGTACTAAGTGGCTCTATGCGATCTCAGAGTATGAGCTTCCAGGATTTACACTGATGAGCCGTAAGACGTGCTCTCCCTGGTTTGCAAGCTACAATGCCGCTGGTGACACGGCTATCTCTGGCTGTTTCCTCACATGGAATGGTGATGCCATTGCACGTGACAGCAACGATCTTCCAATCTTCGTAACAGGTGCTCCAAGAGGTGGTAATGCCACAGACTGGGATGGCACTTACAGATCTCTGATCGGTATGCCAAGAACAAATGTAGATAAGTCTGCTGCAAGAGGTAAGTGCAAGAATGGCACACACATTGGCTTTGGCCGTATCTACAATGAGATCGCCTGGCTCCAGAGGATCGAGTATGCCTCTCTGTACTGCCAGGACACTTTCACTGAGACACTGACAGCTGACGGATTCCATCAGGGCGGTCTGGGTAATGGTTGCACCGTTGATTCTACTCAGTGGAATACTCACAATGGCCGTAATCCGTTCGTTCCTTGCGGTGTGACAGCTACCCTGGGTAACAATACTGGTAAGGTGACTTTCAAGGTTAAGAACTGGCAGAACGGTGGTACTGATAAGGACATCCAGGTAACATCGTACAGAGGTCTGGAAACTCCATTTGAGTACCTCAATGCCCTGGCAGATGATCTGCTGGTATGGCATAAGGCCGATAAGTCTGAGATCTATGTGTGTGAGGATCGTACAAAGTTCACCTCTCACTCAGATTCTGCTACAACCGTTCCTAACGGCTATGTGGCTCAGACAGAGCTTCCACGTGCTTCTGGCTATGGCCTTACTCTCTCACTGATGCAGAATGGCTATTCATTCATCGACAAACTCGGTGGTGCAGAAAATAAGGGTGTTACCGATCAGTTCTATTCACCCATTACTGTGGACTTCACAGGCTGGGGCTGGTATGGTGCCCTGCTCGGTGGTAATGCGAATTATGGTGCGTATGCGGGTTTCGGTTATCTGAATACGAATCATCGTTCCTCGTATGCGAGTACGAATTTTGGGTTCCGTCTGTGCCGTTTCTAACGGACTGCAATAAATCGGTGTGCGGGGCGATTTCTGATCGTCTCACACACCTTTTCCTCTTTGGATAGAATGAGTTCTTTGAAATAATTATAAACGGTTGCGGGGGTCAGGTGCCCTGCTCGGTGGTAATGCGAATAATGGTGCGAATGCGGGTTTCGGTTATCTGAATACGAATAATCGTTCCTCGAATGCGAATACGAATATTGGGTTCCGTCTTTACCGTGGTTATATCCTCAGAAAAGCTAAGGAAATATATATAACTGTTGATCCCCACAACCCTACCACACAGGGGCTGCTGGCACTGCTGGCAGCTGGTAAAATAATAGTGATTCAGTAAGGTGTGAGTAAGTAATTGAAAGCTCCTGATTGAACAACGGCACACATGGGTAAGAATAAGGAAAACAAGGTGATTGCCAACTACCTTAACCCTGCTATTATGTACCAGGACTTTGAAGATGTGGGCTACTATATAGGCAATACAGGAAAGATCTATATTTGCCAGGCAAAGAAGATCAAGAATGTATATCCGCTGATCTACAGCCCAGAAAACCTGATAAGATCCCAGTACACAGCCCAGAAAGGGAAAAAGATGCGGAATGAGGTACAGGCATTCAATGAGGAAATCAATTCAAACATTGCCCAACTGTATGAGATCCTGAGTGAGAAAACGTATGTGCCAGGTAAGTATAGGACAAAGACTATCTTTGAGCCTAAGGAGAGAAACATAATGATCGCTCCATTCTTTCCTGACAGGATCATCCATCACTGTGTGATCAATGTGCTGGCTCCACACTGGTATCATATCTTCATTTCCAATACCTATGCCTGTATCAAAGGCCGTGGCATACACAAGTGCATGGAAGATCTGCATAGGGATCTGATGAGTGATAAGGCTGGTACAAAGTATTGCCTGAAAATTGATGTCAGGAAATTCTATGATAACGTGGATCATTCCGTTCTTAAACGGATCCTGAGATACACAATAGCAGATGAGAGCCTGCTGTGGCTGTTGGATAGAATAATAGACAGTAACGGTAAAGACAAGGGATTGCCAATAGGCAACTTCACAAGCCAGTACCTGGCTAACCTGTACCTGGCATACTTCGACCATTGGGTTAAGGAGGATCTGGGTATTGATTACTACTACAGGTACATGGATGATATAGTGGTTCTGGACGGTAGCAAGGAAAGGCTGCATTACATCCTGGATGCTTTTGCACTCTACCTGGGTGCTGAGCTAAAAGTGGAGATCAAGGCCAACTGGCAGATATTCCCAGTAGATGATCGTAGCATCGACTATGTGGGCTTTAAGCAGAATCATTACGGAATACTCCTGAGAAAGGGGATCCTGCTGAGGTTCTATAAGAAGCTGGAGGCTACCAGGGAGAGATACGACATCAAGAGTGAGGACGATATTAAGCACCTGTTTCCGTCTGAATACGGCTGGGTAGTCAGATGTGATAAGGAGCACAGTGATTTCATCTTTAATAAATGTTTGAACAATGGAAAAAGTAAGTGTATTGACTACAGGGCTACTCTCAAAGGAAAAGCCCATTGTAATTGACGATCTGAAAAACGGTCAGGGTACGTTTCTCTACAATCACAACATCCATGAGGTGCTGGTGATTGAGGATGCTGATGGCGGTATCACCATCACTGAGGATAAGAAGAAAGCCACTGGTAAGATGTGGCAGTACGACAGCCTCAGGGTGGAATATCCAAAGACACGTAAGAATATGTATGCCACACTTCTGGAGGCTCGCTATCCCCAGGACGTTCAGCAGAAGCTGGTGAACGATTACCAGGCCGCTGAGATGGGAATCCTGGAGGATGAAGAGGCAGATGAGGCTGAGGCTGCTTACAGGGCTTTCCTCACAGACCGTAAGGCTATCAAGGCTATGGTTAAGGAGGATTGCCTGGAAAACAATATCCCTGAGGATCTATGAATCAGGTGATAGAGGATTTCGTGGATGATAGTGTAGGCCAGGGCGGTGCTGACATCTTCGACTGTGAGTTTACATCCATTGATGCTGTCATTAACCAGGTGACGGTGTTTACTGGGTGTGATCCTGACAGGCAGACAGAGAACGGTACACGCTGCCTGATCGCCTATGGTGAGGGTTACAGCAAGTCCGCTTTCTTCACTGACAGCAAGAAAGTAAAGGATGTTTTCGCTAACCCTGGCAGACATTATCCATTCCGTGCTGTGATCAAGGTTGTTAAGTATGGTACTATGTATGGTTTCAGGGTGTTCCCACCGTCCACTGAGATTACCCAGGAGGATAAGGATAACTTTGAGGCATACAGGAAAAACAAATGGAGGCGCAAATGATACATGAGGGATTGGAAACGGCCAGGACTATAGGTGACGTTGGGATGATGGCTGTCACAGCTGCATTTTTCCTTGTGCTGGCCGCTATGCTGATGATCGCCTGTTTCAGGTGGTTCAAGTCCATCATAAACAATATGCTGGATAAGAACTCCAAAATGATTGATGAGCTGCTGAAAGAGACACGAAACCAGAACTCAATGCTTGCTGACATATCGGAGGGATTGCGACCTGAAACACAGCTCAGGATCAAGAACACCTCCAGCATCTACTTTGACTATGCGGTGGAAAAGGTGTGCCGTATTATAAAAAAGGTACGTGAGGAAAACCACATAGTGGATAAGGAGGCTACCAGGCATAAGATCCGTACTCTCCTGATCAATCTGCATGATGATCGTAACAGCCGATTCGACTACTATACATACAGGGGAAAGAGGCTTGCATCCTACACATCCCCTGAGTGGGTTGATTGGGTAGCTGAGGTTGTGGAGAGTGAAGTATATGCAGACAGCCAGAACAATGGACGTGCGTACACCAACGTACAGGCGGTGTATGACCGTATAAAACTTGATTTTTACCATAAAATGAATAGCTGAATGAGTAAGATTGAAACATTATGGCCATTTATCCTGAGCTGGGAGGGTGGCTTTGCGAATGTACCTGGTGATCGTGGAGGTGCTACCAAATACGGTGTTACCATATCAACCTGGAAAGCCCAGGGCTATGATAAGGATGGTGATGGTGACATTGATGTGGATGATCTGAAACTGATCACTCCAGCTGATGCTATGGAGATCTGTAGAAAGAATTTCTGGAATCGCTGGAAAGGTGACAGGATCCTGGATCAGTCTATTGCTAACACCCTGGTAGATTGGGTATGGGGCAGTGGTAAGTATGGCATTACTATCCCACAGGCTATGCTTGGTGTCAAGGCTGATGGTATCGTGGGTGAAAAGACGCTTGCTGCTTTGAATGCCCAGGATCCTAAGACGTTCTTTGCTAAGCTCCAGAAAAGGAGAGAGCAATACCTGAGAGATATTTGCGTTAGCATACCTGCTAACAAGAAATTCCTGAAAGGGTGGCTAAGGAGGCTGAATAGCATCCAGTACGGATCACTTACCACCAACACCATCCCACCAAAAACTATCAAATTCACATGAAAAAGTATCTGATCATTACGTGCCTGGCACTTGCAATACTGAGTGCCTGGCTTGCACACTGCCTTTATGAGAGTAGTGTGGATAGGCAGAGGCTCAGGAATAACCAGGAGGCTCTGATGAGTGAGGTAAAGCTGTATGAGACAAAGGCGGGAAAGTGCTGCCTCTGTGCTCAGGCTCCAGCTGACTAAGGATGAGCTGGAGAGGAATAACCAGAAGCTGTGCCAGGAGGTCAAGGATCTGGGGATAAAGCTGAAACGGCTGCAATCGGTGTCACAGACATCCAGCCAGACTGAGATCAAGATCCAGACTGAGATAAGAGACAGTATCGTTTACCGTCCTGAGATCCACCTGGTAGATACCCTAAAAGCATTCAGCTGGAAAGATCCACCGTGGGCTGATGTGTCTGGAGTTATCGACAGCGGAAAGATCAATTTACAGCTACATACGACTGATACAATCATTCAGATAGTTCACAGGGTTCCTAAACGGTTCCTGTTTTTCAGGTTTGGCACTAAGGCCATACGACAGGAGGTTAAAAGCAAGAATCCATACAACAGGATCCACTACTCTGAGTACATCGAATTGAAGAAATAGCTTTCTGTAGAATAACAATACTACCGATCCGTGCCAGCCGTGAGGTTCGCATGGATCATTTTTTACTCAGTAAATTTGGCGGTTTCAGAAAAAGTGCTTATCTTTGCACCACCGATCTGAAACATCGGTGTTGCATTGAGCACCCTAATCCAGATTCAGGAGAGGGGTGCTTTTTTCGCAAAATCAGCAGAAATGCTACAATAGTTCTACAAAAAGCGGATAAAACCTCGTAAGTAATTGAGAATCATTGGATGTAACCAGTCTCTCCTAAAGCTTAGTTCCGAGTTCGATTCTCGGTCGGGGTACTATCTGTTAAACCTCTTTTCTCTATATCTTTCTTATATTTAACAAGTTACGTCAATATCCCGTTTTCTTCTTTCCCCACATTTTCCCCACCAAATGCAATTTTATTGTAGGTTGTTGGATGCGAAAGGTTGTTTTGCAATCTCTGGATAGCAATTTTTGCCATTTCTGTGAGGCTATAAAAGCTTTTCCAAATCTTCCACTGATGGCAGGACTTTTTTCAATCTGTCATCCATATCAGCAGAGGTTTTATAGGTAGCTACACCCATCGGGCGGTCATAGTCTTGGATTACATACTCCACAAACTTCTTGTTGGCACTCTTGCAGAGCACGATACCAATTGATGGATTTTCATTGGGCTTGCGTATTTCATCATCCAGTATTCTCAGATAACCAGCCAACTGTCCTAAATAAGCGGTTTTGAATGGCCCATCTTTGAGTTCCACGCAGACGAGGGCTGACAATTCCCTGTTGAAAAATAGCAAGTCTGGGAATTGCTCTACACCAAACTTCTCCAAATGGTATTGGTTGCCAACAAAGGTGAAGTCCTTACCAAAGGTCATGATGAAGTTCTTCACATTGTTGATAATACCTTGTTCTATCAATTTCTCATCCCTGTCCTTGTCCCTAACGAACAACTCTTCAGTATTGATATAGTCCAACAGATACTCGTCTTTGAACATCGCTATAGTCCGATATGCCAGTAATTGGTCAGGTATGGTCTTCTTGAAATTGTTGGGTAACTGTCCCTGATGATTGTATAAGCCATCTTTCATCAACTGCTCTAAATCCTCTGACTTTACCTTGTAGTCTGCAGCAAATTGGATGTAGAACTTACGTTCCTCATACGATTTCACTTGCGAAAGAATAGCAGTGTGGTGCGTGAAGCTGATACTGAGGAAGGCCACGACAGGGAAGTCTGGTAAATTCGTCAGCTGCAACTGGTGAATTTCGTCTTCCGCTTGTAATTCGGCAGTTTGGACTGCCGAATTGGTTGGTATTTCGTCAGCCCGAACTGACGATTCTGTGTTAATTTCTGTAAATTCGGCAGTTCCGCCTGCCGAATTGTAGTTCTCCAGCATCCTCCATTCCTCATAGAATGTACGCATGTTTTTTAAGTTACGCTCTGAAAATCCTTTCAGTCCAGGCAGTTCCTTCCTCAGTTGCTCACTGATTGTAGCCAAAGCTCCCTTACCCCAGTTCTTCTTTCTGGTGTTGGCCGAAACATAGCGTCCAATACCATAGTAGAGGGCAAGTTGTTCTTGATTAATCGCCTTCAGTGCTCTCTGTTGGCTCTGCAATATGGCAGCCTTAATAACCTGCACAGCATTTGCAGTAGCATCCGTAGTGATTAACTCTTTCTTATCTTCAATTTCTTCCTTCATATTTCGCTTGCCATATTTATAACGTTTTGTTTCTTGTTCTATTGTTTGCAAAGTGAATCATCAAAACCGTCCCCATGATCCATGAAAACACTATTCTTGTTCAACATTTGCGTTTGGACTCGAATTCGTTGGTATTTGGTCTTGTAGCCATTTGTGTGCAGAATTGTAAAAATTGCCGTTTAACATTTTAGCCCTTTTTGTATGTGCGTTTTCTTCAATTCCAATCCGCTTCAACATAATTTTTATATTGTCATCTGAATATTCCATTGTTTTATACAAGTCAGGAACTGTTTTATTCATGATTAATCGAATTTTAAACAAACCGGAGTTGCTATATGGCCCAATTCCGTCTTTCTCCAATACAGATACTATGCTTTGAAGAGCCATTCCTTCTTCGGTATCAACATACTCCTTTTCTTTAACAAAAGCATAAGTTCTTCCTTTGACATGTTTCATTTGGGTGCCTGTTAAACTTTCCTTTATTGCAGGAATGAATAATACTAATATGCCACCCATGATAAGTAATATAATTAAAAAGACATTCATATTATTATATGTTTGTATTAAACGTTATTGCTATTGAAAATGAAAATTATAATAGATCTTTTTCTTTAATGATAAACACTTATAACGCGTGAATTCACTGAGAGTTCCCTAGTTCAATAACCTAAAAAAGCGTAATCGCCATCAAAACCGTCAGGCATATCACCATACATTCCATCAGTCATTGCATCCCAAGTGTCTCTTGCATAGTCATGGTCATCGTAATCGCCATAATCTTCTGAATAGTCTGCCTCCTTCATTCTGTAATCGTTAGCAAACCAATAAATATCTTTGAATCTTGAACAGGTATAATTTGATTCTTGCTGAGAAACTTTACGGATAAAGGAATCATCAAAAATATCATGTTTAGGCAAAATAATATTACTCAGATTTGATTCCACGTTTTTACATTCAATTTTAAGTCCTCCAAATGCTGCATTTTCAATGAGTTCTGATGTTTCAATTTTTCTCATAGCCTCTATGTGGAAACTTTTATCATTCAAAGAGTAAAGTGAAAGACTTGAAAAATCATTGTCTAATTCTTTAGCTACAAAATAAAAACCATTTACAGGATAGGTCATAAATAAGAACTCTGCATTGACAATGATATCATTATAATTCCTTATACCTATTTTATTCTCTTCGGAGAAAAAGAATGTGGATTCACTTATAAACTCAATTCTTTGATAGAATGGAGATTGATCACCGTTGGAGACTTTCAAAGCGGCAAATTGTTGAAACTCTTCTTCATTACAATCTGCAATAATAATATTATTTCCTTCTATTTTGGAAAAGCCTTTAGCCATAATACTAATGGGTATATTATAAACATATGTCTTTTTCTTATCTTGTTGTTTAACTTCAATTTTGCATTTTGCCCCCTTTTTGAATGATATTTTCCTACCATTAGAATCTCTAATGATAGACCTTAAATTGTTGTCGAGAAAAAGCCAAAGGCCTATGCCGCGTTTAAAGACATAGTCGTATACATATATGTTATTCCATTCATCTATCAAATCAGAATAGCTTTCCCATTTGCCACCCAAAAAGAAAATAAACAACTCATTTTCTTTATTGTATGAGAATTCTGAAAAACCGCCAAATATCAAATCGCCTGTAAGTGTATACAAATCGTATACGCCGCTATAATCCGACCCGTATGAACTGTCATCATGGCAAAGCATGCTGCCATCTCGTCCAGCCAACAAAAATCCATCTTGAAATTTATAACAATCGTACTTTGGGGCAATCAAAACTTTTCCAGTATTATCCATTACACCCCACGTCGCATTCTCTACATTGCTAAAAAAACTACCTCCATTTGAATCTGCTTCGTAACCATTATACCCAAAGAAGATAAAATCATTCTCTATCATTAGATGTTCATAGATAGAAGGGATTTTTTCAGAGCCTTCATTAGATAAAACACCATATCTGCCCGTCAAAGCATTTTGCACAATTGCATCTGCAAACTTAAGAGGGAGTCTGTTTAAGTACTTTATTCTAACTATTTCTCTCCCTGTAATATCAAGGACACCCCATGCATTATCTATTTGAACATCAAAATTACCATCTTCTCTTTTTTCAATACTATCAAATTGGAAAGGAACTGTAACATATCCTTTTGAACTAATAAAACCATATTTGCCTTTTTTTGAAGCTAGTATTCTTTCAAAATTATAATCAAAGATTTCACATTGTTTGTCTAAATTAGTAAATTCAGACATGTTATCAATAGTTTTTCCTAACTTGTCAACAATTGTGTATTCTTCAATAGTTGAGCCGTCATATTTCTTACTTTCTTTCCTAACACCATAACACTGTTCGGCTGCATCAAGTATTTTAATTTCTTTATATACCACAGGTATATCTGCTTTCAATAAATGATATGATGGATGGCTTTGTAATACCAAGGTTTTTGCGCCCCACAAGTTCCCCTTATTCAATAAGGCTACATGTTCTCCTTCAAATATTATTCTATCATATTCACAAGGAATAATGAGATCTCCGATATCTCCTCTGAAGACACCCCATTTATTATTCTGCTTTACTGCTAAACTAATGTTTGTGAGTTTCCGAATTTCCTCAAAACGGCTATTCCTTATAATACCATCTTTAGTGGAAAACAATTCACAATAGTTGTCACCATGCAAAATAAACATCTTTTCAAAATCAAATTTCGAATCGTTTGCAATTGAAATACGATTAATAGACTTATTATATGCTATTTCTATACAAAGTAACTTCGTTTTTCCCTCTGTATCAAATATACATTCTTTGTTATATTTCCCATATACAGTAGAACGATTCACACCATAATATGTATTGTCATCTACAATAATACATTCTATCCTATTATAGGATGGATTAATAAGAATGCTACCATCATCATTTAACACTCCCAATTTTGCATCTTTGACAACAATTATTTTATCCTTTATAACACTAACATTATCATATAAAAAATTAATGATCTTTTTATTTGATTGGGAAACTACCCCCCATTTTTCATTTGCCGAAATCGCCAGAAAAGATTCAGAAAGAATTTTAGCTTTTCCTTCAAATACTATCGCTCCTTTTTCATTAATCCAAATAGGATCACTAAAATGATTGTCTTCGTTCTTTGATGAAGAAAAACTTAAATTCTTTGATTCACATCGTGCCTCTTTAAAACATTCATAAAAAGATGAATTATTATGTGAGATAAACTTGTAATTAAAATCAATAATAACATTTTGACAATTGTCTATTAGGCCAAATTGCCAAGATGATTCATTGTCAAGCCTAACAACAAAACGATCTTTTTGAGTACAATATAACTCTGTATACAGACATTGTATCACATGGTTGCCATAGGAATCAATGACACCAAGTTTATCATTCTCTTTAACTATTAAATAGTCATGCGAACATTCAACCCCCTCTCCTTTATAGATCTGTTCTCCTAATGCATTATACCAGATCTCGTCCCCTTCTTGAGGATGGTATTCATATATACGTCCAAACGAATCCATATAGCAATGGGAATATTTCCTTTCGGAACGGGCACTAACAAAACACTGAATATAATTGTGGTCATTTCTGATAAATTTATATTCAAATGGTATTATAATCGTACCCTGATTATCAATGACCCCAAATGCCCAGTCATTTCCTTCTTTTTTTTTCCTTACGGCAAAAAGATTATCCGTAAGATGATATGCTTCTTCATATATGAAAGGAATTATGACATTTCCGTATTGATCAATGATGCCAGTTTTCCCATCTTTCAAAACGCTTGCATATGAAATCATATTATCTGAAAATAATGAGCCAAGAAACAATTGCCCCTCATCGTATATAGGTTCTATAACAATGTTTCCAGACTTGTCTTTGTATCCAATTTTGTTGTTGACTTCTATTCTTTCAAATTGTGCCATAGGTGTTTATTTATTATAATTCAACAATAGTTATTTGGATCTACATGAGAGCAGTTTTTTCATAGCTCCTATGATATCTTTATGCCAATAGACTCAGGGTTCTATTTGTATTGTAATATTCTATACTTTTCTCCCTGTTTGTTATTTCGTTGATACTAATAACTCCCTCACATCCACGTCGAGATGTTTGGCGATGTCGAATAGTTGCTCCACTGATGGCTGAACCTTGTTGGTCATCCATCGCGATACTGTTCCAATGTTGCGCCCCATCTGTTCAGAGAGCCATGTACCAGTCTTCTCTTTTTCAGCCAGTACGATCTTTAGTCTATTATAATGTTGCCTATCCATGTCGCTTTTAGTTACTCGTCGCCTAACATTGGGCGTTTCGTGTGCAAATTTAATAAATAATTTGCAATGAAACAAACAATATGGCGTTTTTCTTAGGAAATAAAAAAAAGGGATGGCTGAGCTTGCTCAATTTCTCGCTATCCTGTTCTCCCAAAATGGATTTTTGGGGTATTAGGCTGCCCCTAAATAATAAGTCCACACAAAGGCAAGCCTTTTTAAGTGGAATCCTCGTTGGTTTCAGAGATAGAATTGAGTGGAGCAATTGCCAGATTTAGAATACGGACAGTGACTCTTCGGTACTCCCTTTTGACTTCAATGACACCCATCTTTTGCAGTGATTGCAAGAATAGCATAACGGTCTTTCTGTCCCAGTTCCAGCGTTCGGATAGATCTTGATATGCTACAAAAAAGGGGATTTCAAGGGCATAATGTCCGAACACTTTAATGTCCTTGATTTGTTGTTCGTATAGATCCAAAAAAGCAAAGAATCGTGATGTACGGCCAGGCAATGACTTGGCCAAGAATGGGAATAAATCCGCATTGAGTTTAGTAAAAATGATGTTCTGATTCATGATTGTATGCACCCTTGCACTCAGGGCAATGAGCAGGACCATTAAGGTCAGTACGTTTTTTACCTGTTTCATACACTTTTTTGATGTTTGTCTTTTTATGATGCAAATTTACGGGTTATTCCGTGGCAAAATAGGGCGATTTTATACAAAAACGGATAAAATTATCCATTTTTGCACATTATCACCCCTATTATATGCCATTTGCTTTATACCTTTGCAACACAAACAACATTTCTTTTATGAGACATCTTATCACATACCTCTTGCTCTGGGCATCCATCTTCCCCAGTATGTCACAGTCATCTTTAA